>ENA-OQJH01000975-OQJH01000975.1-human-gut-metagenome-genome-assembly--contig:-NODE-975-length-13388-cov-1.766307_pt1 | contig 13388 bp, 19 predicted proteins | sample MGYA00242597_ERZ504763 | MGnify/ENA primary metagenome ERZ504763 (study PRJEB26092, sample SAMD00036359) | human gut metagenome | host: Homo sapiens | study: EMG produced TPA metagenomics assembly of... | reverse complement strand
AGAAGGAGTAGTAAGCAGGCTGACTAGATAAATGACATGAGGCGGTGGAAGCTATATTCATCTAGAAAAAGATGTCTGTAAAGACTGCTTTTTGAAGCGTCAGAGTGTTTTGACCAGATATTTGAGGGAAAATACAATCCCGCACTGCTCAATATCTGTTTTGTGGCGCGCAGAGGAGAGGGTTCGGAACTAAACATATCTGTCTTAGATGTTTTGGAGCGAATTGACTGGATGATGGGAGATGCGATATATCACATCAATAAGGCGCTGACGCTTGTGGAGCAGGGCGATTGGGGAAATGCGCAATGTGAGATTCGGAAGATAGAGGAGAATCTGGACGGTGCGATTGAGTGGTGGAATCGGGAAGAAGTTGTAGGAAAGAGAGAAAAAGCGCTTGTATTTTTACTGCTGTCGCTTGAAGATAAGCTGCGGGAGAATATGATTTCATCAGAGAAACTTGAAGAGATGAAGGTGTTTGCAATAGAAAATATTGATCTGCCTGCTCATGTAAAGGAGAAGATAGACGTATGAAAGAATTGCTGATTTATGCGCAGGCATATATAAGACTCAATATACAACGCGTGATTCCCATTCTTGTCATAGGTCTGTTGCTGGAAGGAATTTTTTGGCTGCTGATGAAAAAGGGATATACAAGATATGATGATAAGCCGTGCAAATCACTAATATGTGGTTTGCTCCTATCTTTGGAAGTTGGATTTATTTTTGTCATGACATTATACGGAAGAAGTCCCGGAGGGGAACGTAAAGTAAGTTTTTTGCCGTTTGAGTCTTATGTGAAGGCATTTGGACAAGGGAATGTGGAAATACAGCTTCAAATTATTATGAATGTTTTGATGTTTGTGTTGTTAGGAGCGATGCTGCCACTGTGTTTCAAACATTTTGAAAAAAATAAAGAAGTTGTTTTAACCGCGTTTATGATTTCGATTTTGATCGAAACGACTCAAGGTGTGATGCACATAGGGATGTTCGAGGTGGATGATATGCTTGGAAATGTACTGGGAGCGGAAATTGGTTTTGGGGCTTATTATTTTGCAACATGGCTGAAAAAGCGCAGGAAGAAGTGATTTTTCCTTGGAATTTACCATATTGTATTGAAAAGTTTTTTGTGCTAGAATGAATAAGAAACGATTAATATGAACATATGAGGAGATAGTATGCAGGAACAATATGAGAATCAAGAAGAGGGGCAGATTGATTTACTGGAAATAATACATGTTATGTTGAGAAAATGGTGGCTGATTGTATTATGCGGTATTATCGGAGCAGGAGCTCTTGGTGTATATACAAAATTTTTTGTGACACCACAGTATTCGGCTTCCTCGACAATTTATATTTTATCAAGTACGACGAATGTATCTGGGAGCGGAATCAGTCTGTCTTTGAGTGAGCAGTTGACGGCGGATTTTTTACTTTTGGCGAAGAGCGTCCGGTATTGGAAGAGGCAGCTGAGAAGGTTGGAGATGGTGTGACTTCTGAGATGCTTGCAGGAAGTGTTGTCATTGAGAATCCGACGGGATCGCATATGCTGAAAGTGACAGCGACGAATGAAGATGCACAACTGGCAAAGGACATTGCCAATACGATGGCGGATGTAGTTGCAAAGCAGGTGGCGAAAGTCATGGATACAGATCAACCGAATCTGATGGAAAGCGCAGTGAAGCCGGTGGCGCCTGTAAGTCCGAACCTAAGTAAAAATATTATGATGGGTGGACTGATTGGAGTGGCTTTAGCCATTGCAGCGATTGTCTTACTCTATATGTTGGATGATACAGTGAAGGATGAAGATGATGTGAGGAAGTATTTAGGTGTGAACACATTAGCGGCATTTCCTGAGAGACGTAAAAAGAGAAGAAAAAGAGTTAGTTAAAGAATTATGGGATCATATACTTTTCCAAGGGAAGGTATATGGATTTTAAATATGTCTTCAGAAGGGAGTATATGAATGAAAAAAAGAGTAGGGAAAATACTGTTTTGGCTGTGCATTGTGGTTTGCGTCTTGGGACTTGCATATATTGCCATCTACTATTTTAGAAAAGACAAGAACGAGGATGTGTATCAGAAAGTACAAAAAGCAAGTGGAAGAAAAAAAACAGGAAGAAGACGCAAGAGGATGAGATTCCAATTGATTTTGCGTCATTGAAAGAGACGAACCCGGATATTTATGCATGGATTGAGATTCCGGATACGAATGTGAATTATCCGATTGTTCAAAGTGCGGACGATGATTCGTATTACCTGAACCACACAATCGACGGTCAGGAAGGCTATCCGGGATCAATTTACACGGAAAAAGTGAATGCAAAAGACTTTTCTGATTTTAATACAGTGATATATGGACATGATATGAAAGACGGTTCCATGTTCAAAGATTTACACAAGTTTGAAGATGCTGATTTTTTGAACAGCATGATAAGGTTACGATTTATACGGAGAATGAGTGCAAGACGTATCAGATTTTTGCGGCGGTCGTCTATGATAATCGGCATTTGATGTACAGCTTCGATAATAATAACATCAGTGACAGAAAAGCATTTCTGGAATCACTCAGTGAATCGCGCAGCTTGAAGAATCAGTTCCGAAGCGGAGTGGAAGTGGATGAGAACAGCCATATCATCACACTGAGTACCTGTATTGGTGGGCAGCCGGATAAACGTTTTCTTGTGGAGGCGGTAGAGATTGATGAGTAAGCGTAAAAAGATAATAGCGATTATGATAGTGATAGCAGTGGTTTTGCTGGTCGGACTTTTTGGATATGGCATTTGGAAAAATATGCGGCAAAGGAGACAGCAAAGGAAATACAGAAGAGTATGAAGATGAGTCTTATATTACGTATAAAGGGAAACGATATGAGTATAATTATCATTGAAGAACATGCTTTTTATAGGTGTGGACAAATCCCAGGAGATGACAGAGACAGAGGTTGGACAAGGTGGACAGGCGGACACGCTGATTCTTTTGAGCATGGATCGGGAGAATAAGACGACGACATTGCTGCAGATTCCGCGAGATGCCATGACAGACATTGATATATATGATATGAATGGAGAATATCTCTCCACAGAGCGAGGACAGATTTCACTCCAATATGCTTATGGCGATGGCAAGAAGAAGAGCTGCCGTATGATGATGACGTCTGTTTCGGAGCTGCTGTATGAGATCCCGATTGATTCGTATTTGGCGCTGGGTGTGGATGGAATTGCTGACATAACAAATCTGATGGAGGAGTGACGCTTACAGTTCCGGAGGATTACACGGATATTGATCCGGCGTTCAAAGCTGGGGAGACCATTGTGCTTGCAGGAGAACAGGCTGAGAAATATGTCAGATACAGGGATGTGAATGTATCTGGCAGCAATACACAGCGTATGGAGCGACAGGCGCAATTTATGGAAGCGTTAGCAAGACAGATGCAGGGGAAGGATACAGGCTGGTATCGCCAACTGCTGGAAGGAGCTAAGGAATATATTACAATGGATTTATCAGTAGACGAGATGGAACGGATGAAATCCTATGAGATGAAGGAGACGATTGAAAAAAGTTCCAGGGGAAGTAAAACAGGGAGAAGAGCATGATGAGTTCATTGTGGACAATGAAAAATTGCGGGATTTAGTGATAAAACTATTTTACAAACCGGTAGAATGATGCTATACTGTAATTGTGTAAGTTCGAAAACGATAATATGATGGAGGGAAATTAACATGAAGATATTTAAAAAGAAAATATTTGGAGACAATACATAAGCAATTGTCACATTGTTTTAATGATGGGCTTTCAGGCAGTCGCAGCAGACAGTCCTTCGACAGATGGAATTGTGACAGAGGCACTACAGGCAGTAGATAAGAATGGTAGATCAGTAGAGATAGATGTGCAGGCACTTCCGGAAGAATATAAGCATTTGGCAGAAGAGATCAAAGATGTATCCGCTTTAAAAGCAGTTCTTGGAAGCGCATATGTTGATGGTATGGAAGTGATTGATGTGCGTGATGTAGTAATTGTTGGGGATGCAAGTTTAGTGGAATTTCCATTAACAATTACATTCAAAGTACCTGGTGTTTTGTCTACAACAAAAGTAGCAGTACTTCATTATGTAGATGGTGCTTGGCAGGTGGAGCCTTCTAAAGCGGGTAATGGAACAATCACAGCAACTTCGATTCGTTATCACCGGTTGCATTTGTAGTTGATAAGAATACTTCTTCATCAGCTGTGACATCACCGGAGACAGGAGAGAATACAGCAGTTCCAGCAGTTGGCGCTGTGGTAATCGTGGCAGTGCTTGGGGCAGCAGTGCTGAGAAAGAAAGCATTTGTAAAATAGTTTTGTTAAGAGTGGTATAGAGTTGAGAATCTCTTCTTGTTAGGGCGGCCTAGGAAGAAGAGATTTTTCTGAATTGTGGGAGAAGGGTTATGCCAGAGATGATTGATATGCACTGTCATATCATACCTGGGGTAGATGATGGTGCTAGAACAAAAAAAGATGTAAGAGAGTTGCTTTTGATGGAGTATAAAAGTGGTGTGAGACACATTGTGATGACACCGCATTATCGGAAAGGGATGTTTGAGCCAACTGAGCAACTTGTAAAAAAAAGAGCGGACTATGTCAGGCGAGAGATAGAAACGCTCGGAATTGATATGAAGGTGCACTTAGGGTGCGAGTATCATGCGAATTCTGAGATGGTAAAAGAGTTTACGGAAAATAAAAGATTCAGGATGAATGGAGGAAAGTTTGTGCTGGTGGAATTTTCATCAAGGCACAACTTCGTGCAGATCAGAAACTGGATTTACGAGTTGGTGAAAGCAGGATTTAGGCCTATTATCGCACATGTAGAAAGGTATCGTGCTGTGGTGGATAAGAAGGCGTTAGTTGAGGAGTTGATCGAACTCGGAGCATGGATACAGGTGGATGCGGGAGCACTTTTGGGAGAGCAGGGCTGGAAACTAAAGATGATTCCAGAAGGTTACTTAAGAATGAACAGATCCATTTTATAGGAAGTGATGCGCACGACAGTCAGAGGAGAGCACCTAATTTAGAATTGTGTCGTTCCTATGTGGTCAAAAAGATGGGAGAGAAATATGCACAGGAGTTATTTTCGGCAATCCGCAAGCACTGCTGAAAAAGTCATGAAAACAGGAGAGGAGAGAATGAATAAAGTAAATATTAATGTAGAAGAAATGGATTATACAACAGAAGAGGAACTGAAGACGCTTAGAACGAACTTGCTGTTTTGTGGTGTGGATAAGAAAGTAATTGTAGTGACAAGTACCATTCCGGGAGAAGGTAAGACAGAGACTTCTATGAATCTTGCACGTTCTCTTGCCAAGTTAAATAAGAAAGTTTTATTGATAGATTTGGATTTGAGAAAATCAGTGATGATTACAAGATATGAGATGGAGAATGTGAAGTATGGTATGTCTCATTTTCTGTCGGGACAGTGTCAGCTTGCGGATGTGATTTGTGCAACGAATGTTTCGAAACTGCATGTTGCCATTGCGGGACCGGCGACTCCGAATCCGACGGAATTGCTATCAGGAGAGCGTTTTCATAAGATGATAGAATCGCTGAAAGATGTCTATGACTATATTATTTTAGATACGGCGCCGCTTGGACTTGTTATTGATGGTGCGATTGTTGCGAAGGAATGTGATGGAGCAGTGATCGTTGTGGAAGCTGGAAAGTGAAGTACAGACAGATTCAAGATGTGAAGAAGAAAATGGAAGGCAGTGGATGCAACATTTTGGGAGTTGTGTTGAATAAAGTGGATAGAAAAGGATATGGATACTATAGTGGCAAATACGGCAAGTATTATGGCACAATTGAAGAAAAAAGTAAGGCGGATTTCCGCTTTATTTTTTGAAAAAATGATTGACAAGCCTGTTTTTTATGATAGGGTTAAAGATGCACTATTGTGGAGTAGTATGGACTATTGAATGCAATGTAACCCAGAAAAATATATATACGAGGAGTGAAACGTCAATGGAGAAAAACAGAATTCGTCCCATCACAAACGGAAAAAGTTCGCGTATGAGCTATGCAAGGCAAAAAGAAGTATTGCAGATGCCGAATTTAATTGAAGTTCAGAAAGATTCTTATCAGTGGTTTTTGGACGCCGGATTAAAAGAAGTATTTGAAGATATTTCACCAATCTCTGACTACAGCGGTCATCTGAGCCTTGAGTTCGTAGATTTTACACTATGCGAAGATGATGTGAAGTACACGATTGAAGAATGCAAAGAGCGTGATGCGACTTACGCGGCACCTTTGAAAGTGAGAGTAAGACTTTATAATAAAGAAACAGATGAAATTAACGAGCACGAGATTTTCATGGGAGATCTTCCGCTTATGACAGCGACAGGTACTTTTGTTATCAATGGTGCCGAGCGTGTTATCGTAAGCCAGTTAGTTCGTTCTCCTGGAATCTACTATGCAATTGCACATGATAAGGTGGGAAAAGAATTATATTCTTCTACAGTAATCCCGAACCGTGGTGCATGGCTGGAGTATGAGACAGATTCGAATGACGTATTTTACGTTCGTGTTGATAGAACAAGAAAAGTACCGATTACAGTGTTGATTCGTGCACTTGGTATCGGAACAAATCCAGAGATCTTAGAATTATTCGGTGAGGAACCTAAGATTTTAGCAAGCTTTGGAAAGGACGTTGCTGAGAATTATCAGGAAGGTCTGTTAGAGTTATACAAAAAGATTCGTCCGGGTGAGCCTCTTGCAGTGGACAGCGCAGAGAGTCTTATCACAAGTATGTTCTTTGATGCAAGACGTTATGATCTTGCAAAAGTAGGACGTTACAAATTCAATAAGAAGTTAGCGCTTCAGAACCGTATCACAGGTCAGGTGTTGGCAGAGGATGTTGTGAATGCCATCACAGGTGAAGTGATTGCTGAAAAAGGTGAGAAATTATCGAGAGAAAAAGCGACAGCAATCCAGAATGCGGCTGTTCCATATGTATGGATTGACGTAGACGGTGAGGAACGTAATATCAAAGTGCTTTCTAATATGATGGTAGATTTAGGAGCAGTTGTAGATATCGATCCGGAAGAAGTTGGCGTAACAGAGGCAGTGTACTATCCGGTACTTGCTGGATTATTGGAAGAAACAGCTGGGGACATTGACGAATTAAAAGAAGAGATCCATAAAAATATACATGAATTGATTCCAAAACATATTACAAAAGAAGATATTTTAGCTTCTATTAACTACAATATCCATTTGGAATATGGAATGGGAACAGATGATGACATCGACCACTTAGGTAACAGACGTATCCGTGCGGTTGGCGAATTGCTTCAGAACCAGTACAGAATCGGTCTTTCAAGATTAGAGAGAGTGGTACGTGAGAGAATGACAACTCAGGATTTAGAAGGAGTTTCACCACAGTCATTGATCAATATCAAGCCGGTAACAGCAGCTGTAAAAGAATTCTTTGGTTCTTCACAGTTGTCACAGTTCATGGATCAGAACAACCCGCTTGGTGAGTTGACACATAAGAGACGTTTATCTGCACTTGGTCCAGGTGGTCTTTCGCGAGACAGAGCCGGATTCGAGGTGCGTGACGTTCACTATTCTCACTATGGAAGAATGTGTCCGGTTGAGACCCCTGAAGGTCCGAACATCGGTCTGATCAATCGCTGGCTACTTATGCGAGAATTAATGAGTATGGTTTTATTGAAGCGCCATACCGTAAGATTGACAAAGCAGATCCGAAGAATCCTGTCGTAACAGATGAAGTAGTCTACATGACAGCGGATGAAGAAGATAACTACCATGTGGCACAGGCGAATGAGCGCTTGATGAAGAAGGACACTTCATTCATAAGAATGTTGCGGGTCGTTACCGTGAAGAGACACAGGAATATGAAAGAACAGCGTTTGACTACATGGACGTATCTCCGAAGATGGTATTCTCTGTAGCGACAGCATTGATTCCTTTCCTTGAGAACGATGACCCTACTCGTGCTCTTATGGGATCCAACATGCAGCGTCAGGCAGTACCGCTTATGATGACAGAGGCTCCGGTAGTCGGTACGGGAATCGAGACAACAGCAGCAGTAGACTCTGGTGTATGTATCGTGGCAGAGCAGGCTGGTGTGATCGAGCGTTCTACTTCAAAAGAGATCGTTGTTAAACATGATGATGGAACAAAGAAAACATATAAATTAACAAAATTCTTACGTAGTAACCAGAGCAACTGCTACAACCAGAGACCAATCGTTGTCAAAGGGGAGAAAGTAGAAGCCGGACAGGTGATCGCAGATGGTCCTTCGACATCTAACGGTGAAATGGCTCTTGGTAAGAATCCGCTGATCGGTTTCATGACATGGGAAGGTTACAACTACGAGGATGCTGTATTACTGAGTGAAAGATTAGTACAGGATGATGTGTATACATCAATCCATATTGAAGAATATGAGGCAGAAGCACGTGACACGAAATTAGGACCTGAAGAGATCACACGTGATATTCCGGGTGTCGGTGATGATGCATTGAAAGATCTGGATGACAGAGGTATCATCGCATCGGTGCCGAGGTTCGTGCCGGAGATATCTTAGTTGGTAAAGTAACTCCGAAGGGAGAGACAGAGCTGACAGCAGAAGAGAGACTTCTTCGTGCCATCTTTGGTGAGAAGGCGAGAGAAGTAAGAGATACTTCCCTGAAAGTACCTCACGGAGAATATGGTATTGTTGTAGATGCAAAAGTATTTACAAGAGAGAACGGAGATGAGCTTTCACCTGGAGTGAATCAGGCAGTTCGCATCTATATCGCACAGAAGAGAAAGATTTCTGTAGGTGATAAGATGGCTGGTCGTCACGGTAACAAGGGTGTTGTTTCCCGTGTACTTCCGGTAGAAGATATGCCGTTCCTTCCAAACGGACGTCCGCTTGATATCGTGTTGAACCCGCTTGGTGTGCCTTCACGTATGAACATCGGACAGGTGCTTGAGATTCACTTGAGTCTTGCAGCGAAAGCACTTGGATTTAATATCGCAACACCGGTATTTGACGGTGCGAACGAGATCGATATTATGGATACATTAGATCTGGCAAATGACTATGTAAACCTTGAATGGGAAGAATTCGAAAAGAAACATGGAGCAGAATTACTTCCGGAAGTATTACAGTATTTATCAGACAACAGAGAACACAGAAAATTGTGGAAAGGTGTTCCGCTGTCACGTGACGGTAAGTTCGTCTCCGTGATGGACGTACGGGAGAGTATTTTGACAGCCCTGTTACAATTGGACACATGCACTATCTGAAACTGCACCACTTAGTAGACGACAAGATCCATGCGCGTTCTACTGGTCCTTACTCACTGGTAACACAACAGCCGTTAGGTGGTAAGGCACAGTTCGGTGGACAGAGATTCGGAGAGATGGAAGTTTGGGCACTGGAAGCATACGGTGCATCATATACACTGCAGGAGATCTTAACTGTAAAATCCGATGATGTTGTTGGTCGTGTGAAGACATACGAGGCAATCATCAAAGGTGACAATATACCGGAACCAGGTATTCCGGAATCATTCAAGGTACTCCTGAAAGAACTTCAGTCACTGGGACTTGACGTGAGAGTATTGCGTGAAGATCAGACAGAAGTTGAGATTATGGAGACAATCGATTACGGTGAAACAGATTTACATTCAATTATTGAAGGAGACAGAAGATACAATTCTGAGAATGAATCTTATGGAGAACATGGTTTCAGTCAGCAGGAATTTGCAGGCGAGGAACTTGTGGATGTAGAGGAAGATGAATTTGATGAACCGGATGATATCGATTTTGACGATATGTTAGACGAAGAATAGGAGGATTGCCAATAATGCCAGTAACAAATAATGAACCAGCATACCAGCGATGACTTTTGATGCGATCAAAATCGGTTTGGCGTCACCTGAAAAATCTTGGAATGGTCAAGAGGCGAAGTAACAAAACCAGAGACAATCAACTATAGAACTTAAAACCGGAAAAGGACGGACTTTTCTGTGAAAAGATCTTTGGACCTAGCAAAGACTGGGAATGTCACTGTGGTAAATACAAAAAAATCCGCTACAAAGGTGTTGTGTGTGACAGATGTGGTGTTGAAGTAACAAAGGCAAGTGTTCGTCGTGAACGTATGGGACACATCGATCTTGCTGCGCCGGTATCACATATTTGGTATTTCAAAGGAATCCCAAGCCGTATGGGATTGATCCTTGATTTATCACCGCGAACACTGGAAAAAGTATTATACTTTGCATCTTATATCGTATTAGACAAAGGTGAGACAGATTTACAGTACAAACAAGTATTGTCAGAGCAAGAGTATCAGGAAGCAAGAGAAAAATGGGGAAGCGCTTTCCGTGTAGGTATGGGAGCGGAATCCATTCAGGAACTCTTACAGGCAATTGATCTTGATAAAGAATATGAAGAACTGCAGGCAGGCTTAAAAGGCGCTACAGGACAAAAGAGAGCCAGAATCGTAAAACGTCTTGAAGTAGTGGAAGCTTTCCGTGGTTCAGGAAACAAACCGGAATGGATGATCATGACAGTCATTCCGGTCATCCCACCGGATTTGCGTCCGATGGTACAGTTGGATGGTGGACGTTTTGCAACATCTGACTTGAATGATCTGTATAGAAGAATCATCAATAGAAATAACCGCCTGAGAAGACTGTTAGAGCTTGGAGCGCCGGACATTATCGTTCGTAATGAAAAGAGAATGCTTCAGGAAGCTGTTGATGCATTGATCGACAATGGTCGTCGCGGTCGTCCGGTAACAGGACTGGTAACAGAGCGTTAAAATCATTGTCTGATATGTTGAAAGGTAAGTCCGGACGTTCCGTCAGAACTTACTTGGAAAACGTGTTGACTACTCCGGACGTTCCGTTATCGTAGTAGGACCGGAACTTAAGATTTACCAGTGTGGTCTTCCGAAAGAGATGGCAATCGAGCTGTTCAAGCCATTCGTTATGAAAGAATTAGTGGCAAATGGTACTGCTCATAATATTAAAAATGCAAAGAAAATGGTAGAGAGACTTCAGACAGAAGTTTGGGATGTATTAGAAGATGTTATCAAAGAGCATCCGGTTATGTTAAACCGTGCCCCTACCCTCCACAGACTCGGTATTCAGGCATTTGAACCGATTCTGGTAGAAGGTAAGGCGATTAAGCTTCACCCACTTGTATGTACTGCATACAATGCCGACTTCGACGGTGACCAGATGGCTGTCCATCTTCCACTTTCCGTAGAAGCTCAGGCAGAGTGCCGTTTCTTACTGTTATCTCCGAACAACTTACTGAAACCGTCTGACGGTGGTCCGGTAGCTGTTCCTTCACAGGATATGGTTCTTGGTATCTACTATCTGACACAGGAAAGACCGGGAGTAAAAGGAGAAGGCAAGTTCTTCAAGAACTTGAACGAAGCAATCCTTGCATATGAAAATGGAGTTATCACACTTCATTCACGTATCAAAGTACGTGTGACAAAGACAATGCCAAACGGCGAGACACTTACAGGAAATGTAGAATCTACACTTGGACGTTTCTTATTCAACGAGATCATTCCTCAGGATTTAGGTTTCGTAGACAGAAGCATTCCGGGCAACGAACTGTTATTGGAAGTTGATTTCCTTGTAGGTAAAAAACAGAACAAACAGATTCTTGAAAAAGTTATTAATACACATGGAGCAACTGTGACAGCAGAAGTGTTGGATAAGATCAAAGCGACAGGATACAAATATTCTACAAGAGCTGCGATGACAGTATCTATTTCTGAGATGACAGTGCCTCCTCAGAAACCGCAGATGATTCAGGAAGCACAGGATACTGTGGACAGAATCACAAAGAACTTCAAACGTGGTCTTATCACAGAAGAAGAACGTTACAAAGAAGTTGTTGAGACATGGAAGAATACCGATGATGCGCTTACAAAAGCTCTGCTTGACGGACTGGATAAGTACAACAACATCTTCATGATGCTGACTCCGGTGCCGTGGTTCTGACAAACAGATCAAACAGCTTGCTGGTATGCGTGGTTTGATGGCAGATACAACAGGTCGTACAATCGAGTTGCCAATCAAGTCTAACTTCCGTGAAGGTCTTGACGTACTCGAATACTTCATGTCTGCCCATGGTGCTCGTAAAGGTCTTTCCGATACAGCGCTTCGTACAGCCGATTCAGGATACCTGACAAGACGTCTTGTTGACGTATCTCAGGATTTGATCATCCGTGAGATTGACTGTGTGGAAGAAGGGGCAGAGATTCCGGGAATGTATGTAAAAGCATTCATGGATGGAAAGAAGAGATTGAAAGCTTACAGGAACGTATCACAGGACGTTATGTATGTGAGACAATTTATGATAAAGATGGAAATATCATCGTAAAAGCAAACCATATGGTAACACCAAAACGTGCAGAACAGGTAATGAAATTTGGTGTGAACAAAGACGGTGGACCGATTACAGAAGTGAAGATTCGTACGATTCTTTCTTGTAAATCACACATCGGTGTCTGCGCGAAATGTTATGGTGCGAACATGGCAACAGGTGAGCCTGTCCAGGTTGGTGAAGCTGTTGGTATTATCGCAGCTCAGTCAATCGGTGAACCGGGTACACAGTTGACCATGCGTACATTCCATACCGGTGGTGTTGCCGGTGGCGATATCACACAGGGTCTTCCTCGTGTCGAAGAGCTTTTTGAGGCAAGAAAGCCAAAAGGACTTGCAATTATCACAGAGTTCGGCGGAACTGCTACAATCAATGACACAAAGAAAAAACGTGAGATTATCGTCACAAATCATGAGACAGGTGAGTCGAAAGCTTACTTAATTCCATACGGTTCCAGAATCAAAGTTCAGGACGGAGCAGAATTAGGTGCCGGAGATGAACTTACAGAAGGTAGCGTAAACCCTCATGATATCTTGAAGATTAAAGGTTTGCGTGCTGTGCAGGATTACATGATTCAGGAAGTACAGCGTGTATACCGTCTGCAGGGTGTAGAAATCAACGATAAGCATATCGAAGTTATCGTTCGTCAGATGTTGAAGAAGATCCGTATCGAAGAGAATGGTGATTCTGACTTCTTACCGGGAACAATGGTAGATACACTTGATTTTGAAGATACAAATGAAAGATTGATTGCAGAAGGAAAAGAACCTGCAGTTGGAGAACAGGTAATGCTTGGTATTACAAAAGCTTCTCTTGCTACGAATTCTTTCTTGTCAGCAGCGTCCTTCCAGGAGACGACAAAAGTTCTGACAGAGGCAGCAATCAAAGGAAAAGTCGATCCGTTGATCGGTCTGAAAGAAAATGTAATTATCGGTAAATTGATTCCAGCCGGTACAGGTATGAGAAAGTATCGTGATGTAAAATTAGATACA
>ENA-OQJH01000974-OQJH01000974.1-human-gut-metagenome-genome-assembly--contig:-NODE-974-length-13400-cov-1.949446_pt1 | contig 13400 bp, 10 predicted proteins | sample MGYA00242597_ERZ504763 | MGnify/ENA primary metagenome ERZ504763 (study PRJEB26092, sample SAMD00036359) | human gut metagenome | host: Homo sapiens | study: EMG produced TPA metagenomics assembly of... | reverse complement strand
TCCAAACAAATTTGCACCGATTGCAAGAACTGCTACAACAACGATTCCTACAACTGCACCTTGTCGATCATGTTATCTCCTGTTTTTGCAGCCTTCTGATCTGATTTTTTATCCTCTGAAGGCTTTTTGTCCGGCTCGTCTTTCGCTTTCAGGTTATCCTTTGCAACCTTCAAATCTTTTGCCGCTTTATCTACTGCCGCCTGATCTGCATTCTCATCGTTAAATACTGCCAATGCTTTGTCGTATGCTTTTTGCACTGCCTCTGCACTTTCTGCTGTATACAATGAGAAATCAAGTTTTTCTGTCTCTTTCAGCAAGTCTTCCAAAGCATCCTTATTCGGAATCAGTCTCAAAGCAAAGATTGCCTGCTGCAAGCTTGTATACGCACTGTCAACTTCCTTCTGAGTCGCTTTCGGATTGTCATATACTGTCTTCGCTCCTGCGAGGGCTGCTTTCAATCCTTCTACTGTGACAGGTGTATACTTTGTAAGGTCATAGCCTTCTGCCTTTTTAATCATTTCGAGAAGCTTCGCTTTATCAACTTCCACTACAACTTCATCCTTCAAACCTTCAATTGCCGCCTTCAGTTCTGCAACCATTGCGTCCAATTCTTCCTGAAGTACATTTCCTGATGCAAGCAGTTTTTCTGCTTTTGCAATCGCTGTATTCAATACTGCTACAGATTCCTCTGTTTTTCCTTCTGTAGATGTGTTCTTCGCAAGATCCAATGTTACCTTAAGGTCTGTCGGATTTCCGATAAATCCAAGAAGATGTACTTTGCCAAGAAGTAATTCGTAAGCTGCATCTACCTGTTCCTGTGTGGCAGCTGTATCTGCATTTACTGCCTCAGCATCTGCGAGCGCTTTCTCAAATGCTTCTTTTACAGCATCTACAACCCACTGATATTCTTCTTGTTCTTTTTGGCTGTTTGCGTATGCAATCAATGCAACTAAATCTGATTTATCTGCAGTTTCTGGTTTTGGTGGCTCTTCGTTTTTCTCAAACACTGCATATACTGTCATATCTGCAGTTACCACTGTTTCATTTGTCACTGCATCGCCAGTGCCGTCTGCTTTTGTATTCCAACCCACGAATGTATATCCGTCTTTTGTCGGATTAGCCGGAAGTTTATCGCCAATTGCACTTCCTTCTTCCACTACAACTTCTTGTGTTGTTCCATCTACATTGAATGTAACTGTGAACTGTGCTGCATTTTCTTTGAACACTGCATATACTGTCATATCTTCACTCACTACAGTATCTTTTGTCACTGCATCACCTGTTCCATCTGCTTTTGTGTTCCATCCTGTAAATGTATAACCTTCTTTTGTTGGGTCTGCCGGAAGTTTATCGCCAATTGCTTTTCCTTCCTCTACTTTTACAACCTGAGTTGTTCCGTCAATATTAAATGTTACAGAGAATTCCTTCGGTGTCGGATCCGGTGTCTCAGTCGTCTGAACTTCCACTCGAACTTCAGCTGCACTCATAAATTTGTTCATCTGATTTCCAACGCCATATGTTTCTACACCTACTAAACGGATAAATTTCGTTGTTGTAGGAGTTTTTAATACTGCCTCTTTTGCTCCGTCTTCTACCGGCCATTCACCTTCAGAAACAGATTTCCATGTTTCTCCGTCATCACTGCACTCTACACGGTATTTTGTTACTGTTCCATTCTTTTCTCCACCGGATGTGCTATTTCCATTCTTCGGAGTGTAGATGAATTTTGTTATTGTCTGTGGCTCATCTAATTCCAGCTGGAACCAGCGATCTTTTTCTGCAAGTGTTCCACCTACCGGATTCCATGATGAATGCCACCATGTTCCCATGTTATCATCCAATGCTTTTTCAGGTCCAAAGTTTGCCTGTACACTTCCTGCCGTTGCAGTTGTCTTGCCTGGATCATAAATCTCTGTGTCTCCCGGTTCTGGTTCCGGATCTACTGCTACGTCTGCTGTTCTGACACGAAGTTCGGCTGCTGACATATGAGCATCCACTCCACTGTCTGCATATGTATGAACACCTGTCAAGCGTACATATTTTGCCTGTACCGGTTCATCAAATAATGCAATCTGCCAATCTGCGTTATCTTTATCCCATGTACCTGTAGAAACCGTCTTCCAAGCAGAACCATCCATACTGTACTCTACTTTGTACTCTGTGACTGCACCATTCTTAGAGTTACCCTGTCTTCTTAAGTAGCGAAGTCCATCTAAGGTCGGATAATCTTCTCCCTCTTTTGGTTGCATTTCTAATGTAATCGCACGTTTTACAACATTTGTCGCTTCATTTGTATTCCAATTTGTATGCCAATATGTAGCCGTATTATTATCTAATACAAATTTTGCAGGACCTTCATTTCCTGATGCCGGATTTAATTCACTTGCAGCCGTTACTGACATCTGCGCTATCGGATAATCACGCTGTCATCTCCCGGAAGGATTGATTCTTCCTCGTCAAGTCTAACTTCGAATCTATTTCTTACATTGTGATCCTCTGATTCCATAATCATGCGAATCACGTTGTCTTTTACCGGCAATACAGTCAACGCTGCATTGTCTGCTGTTTTTGCTTCCACTTTACTTGCATCCGTCTCCGGTGTAGAATAGCTGCTCAATGAAAGCGCTGCTTCCGGAATTGCCTTTCCGGCAATTTTTACTTCTGCAAGTTTTGCAGTTGTATTTGTTGTAAATGTACCGACTGCTTTCTTCAACTCAATCTCTGTAATACCAACACACTGTTTGTCTGCAGGACTTACCACCTTGAATTTCACAAATGTCGCTGTCGTAGGTGCAATCTCATATGTGTATGCTTTCACACGATTGTTTTCTGTTCCAATTGTCTCTTTCGCTTCTACTTAGTCCAATCATCTTTCCTGTCTCTGAAACATAGATCTCTGTTGTTCCGGCTGCCGGGAACTGCATCGCTCCATTGTCTCTTGAGAAGTGGATTACAATCTGACCGATTCTCTGCTGTGTATCATACTCAAATGTGATTTCCGCATCTTTGTCGCCTTTTTTAGTACTGTTTGCCCAGTTACTCCAGCAGTCTTCATTCGGTCCACCATCACTGTTATTACCGATTGTTGTGCTTCCATTCTTGATTGCATCTAATGTATCAGATTGATCTTCTTGTGCAATATCCTGTGTCAATTTTGCTGCTCCGGAAACGCTGTCACCAATCTCAATTTTCTCTTCTGCCACACGAACAGTTGCTGTTACATCTAATTTACTTCCGAATACATCTGCAGTTCCGTTTACCGTCACAATCTCTCCCGGTTTTGCATATGCAGACGCATCTTTTGTCTCCCATGTCACAGGGAATGCTGCGGAAAGAATTGTTCCATCCGGCATAACAGCCTGTCTCGAAGTTGGAAGCGTTGGTTTTGTATTCTGAGAAGTTGTTGTCGAATAGTTTAACAGCGCTGCCACTTCATCAATCATATTGACTACGACAGAGACGTTGCATCCCTCTGCAGTTCCACCTGCAACAAAGCTTCCCGCTTTGTTTGTCTGATCTTCTGTAATCTCTCCCCATTTCACATCAACCTCTTTTGATGTTCCATCGGAGTAATTTGCTTTGATTTTAGCCGGAAGTACCGGTTTTTCTCCAGTCTTCACATAGAATACTCTTGAATACTCAAAGCTTTCAATATGTGTTTCTTCTGCTTCCTCAGAAGCTTTTGCTGTCACTTTCACAGTTGCAGATTCCAAATCTTTTGAACTTGCAGTCACACTGATTTCTCCTGCCTTGTCAGTTGCTTGAACAATTGCAACCAATGAACCATTGTATGCATTGCGATTGTCATCCTGATATGACTGGTGGTCTGCCTGTTTACCATTATCAACACCTACCAGCGTACCGCCTTTGACATCGAATTTCACATTGTTCTTTGCATTTGGAACAATATTTCCGTCTTTATCTGTCACATCTACTGTCACATATACAAGATCTTTCCATCTGCTGTGATTTCTTTTCTGTCAGCTGTCGCTTTTAATTTCTTAGCTTCTCCTGTTGTTTTTACAACAGAGCGACCTTCTGTCTTTTCAATCACTTCGCCTTTTTCATTATAAGCAACGGCTTCCAATGTTCCCTCCTCATACGGAACATCGAATGTCATATACATACTTGTGTGTCCACTCTTTCCTTTTACAGTCTGATATGTATATCCTGCATCCGTTGTCTTCTTCTCAAACTCCTGTGTACCGACTACTTTGTCATTTAATTTTAATTCTACCTTCGCTGCATCAGAATATACAACAACCTCCACTTTTCCACTGCTGTCTTTCATCAAACTGTCTTCATTCCAAGTTGGAAGGACGTGTAATGTGTTCACATCCTCGTTCCACTGGCTTTGATAGAAGTAATAGCTGTCTTTTGGAAGTCCTGCCGTATCCACAATACCGAAGTAAGAGTTTTTCGGTGACGGCCAAGAAGTTGCTGCTCCAGGTCCTGTACCATTCGCAGGCGTTGGCTCTCCGAGATAGTCAAATCCGGTCCATACATACTCACCTGCCACAAAGTCTCTTGTGATAACATCATACCACGCAGAACTTGCAACAGCTCCCCAACCAACCGCTGACTTATCATAGGAAGTCAATTGTTTTTCTGAGTCAAGCTTATTGCTTTGTTTTGTTGTATAAACGCCACGGCTATTTACTGCTGATGCAGTCTCAGAACCATATAAATTCCATTTTGGATAGGTTCTATGCAAACTATCGTAACTATCCCCTTTTGAATAGTTTGTTCCAGATGCTCCACCTACTTCTGTCAACTGGTTGGCAATCTGAATATGCTCATTATTCGCATTCCCAACTGCACCTTTAACAGCATTACTTCCAATTGTAAGAATTCTTGTGTCATCGACTTCTTTTGTCCATTGAATCAATTCTGCTGCTTTTTCATCATATCCGCTTCCACCGGCTCCCTCCTGAATCTCATTTCCGAGAGACCACATAATGATAGCCGGGTCGTTCTGTCCTCTTCCGACAGTTGCTTTCAAATCAAACTCTGCCCATGTCATATTTTCTTCTGCACCGAGAATCTGATTTCCTTCTTCGATCGTCTTATTAAACCAAGTTGCATAATCGTTAGAGTTTGTATTTTTGTGGAACATCCAACGTCAAAGAACTCATCGATTACAATCATTCCTTTTTCATTGCAGACATCAATCAACGCAGATGCTGCCGGGTTGTGTGTCACACGGATAGAGTTACATCCCATTTCCTTCAGAATTTCCACCTGACGTTCAATAGCGCGTCTGTTCGCTTCAGCTCCTAATGCTCCTGATCATGTGCATACATACACCTTTCAGTTTCACATTTTTGCCGTTTAATGAAAATCCTTTTTCTGTATCAAATGAGAAATATCTAAATCCATATTCTGTCTCATATGTGTCTACTACATCCTCTCCAACCTTCACTTCTGTGCGGACTGTATAGAGATTCGGGCCTTCCGGCTCCACATTTTCGCGTCTTTCACGTTCATTGTAGCTTCCACGTCAACGCTCTGCCCAGCTGCCACTGTCTTACTTTCTGTAGTAACCTCTCCTACTTTTGTATCTTTTCCTTTTTCAAACATTGTATGAGTCACTGTAACTGCCTTTTCTGCATCAGACTCATTCAAAACTGTTGTCTTAATATTTGTATTTTGGTTGCCTTTAGCTAAATCCGGAGTCTCAACCTTCACTCCATTCAAATCCACATGTACTTTATCTGTTGTTGTCAAATATACACTTCTGTAGATACCACTTCCTGAATACCAACGGCTGGATGGTGTCTTGTGATCTACTTTTACTGCGATTGTGTTGACCTCTCCAACCTTCACATAATCTGTGATATCAAACGAAAATGGTGTATATCCATATGGATGCGTACCTACCTCATGACCATTTACATAAACGGTTGCATTCATATAAACGCCATCAAAATCAAGTCTTACCTCTTTTCCTTCCATTGCTTTATCGAGCGTAAAGTTCTTGCGATACCATCCTGTTCCGCCTAAAAGATAAGCACTCTCAGCTTCTCCTGACTGTGTGTATTCCTGCTCGATACTGTAATCGTGAGGCAATGACAATTGTCTCCACTGTGAGTCATCAAACGTCGGCTGTTCCGCACCTGATGCATCACCAAAATAAAATCTCCAGTTGTCATCAAATTCTGAGAACGTTCTGTCTTGCTTCCATACTGGTTCACATAAACAGTTTCTTTTCAGACTCATCTGTGTGTTCGAATCCGAACGCATAACAGCTGATTGGTCCGCTGCAAATACAGCAGTAGGGAGTCCCATACCCTGAACTGTGAGCATTGTCGCCATAGCAACTGCTCCAATACGTGATATTTTCCTTTTCTTCATTTTCTTCTTCCTTTCCTGCCCTTCGGCATAACATATAGATACGAATTGATATCTTTTTTAATTATAGTACCTTTTAACCGTCAGTGTCAATTTCAAAAACCGCTTTCTTGTATCTTTTAACCAAACAAACCGTTCCCTCTCTTCTTTTTATAGTAAACTATAACCATCACATATCGACCAACCAAAACATAAAAAAGAGAGCCGCAAATACTTAACGTATCCACCGCTCTTCTTTTCACAAATTTCAAACATTCAAATCAATGTTCCATTGTTTTATTTTTTCTTTTTTTGCTAATATCACACCAACAATCACTCCGATTGCAAGAACTGCTACGACAACAATCCCCACAATTGCACCTGTCGACATATTATCACCTGTTTTTGCAGGTTTCTGCTGTGGCTTTTGCCTGGTTTTTTCTTCCGGTTTTGGATCAGGTGCTGCTGTTCCAGCTTTTTCCAATCCTTCAACCGCCTTAGCTACCGCATCAACTGCTGCCTGAAGATCTTCTTTTGAAATATCTTCATCAGCAAGCGCCGCTTTTAAGTCATCCATAGCCTCAGCATAAACCTTCCAGCTGTCTGCTGTGTAATCGTCTTTTTCATAATACGCGAGACAGTCATCATAGTATTTCTGTGCTGCAGCTTTATCGACATTTTCCGGAACAGACGGCTCTTCTTTTTCGACCAAAGCTTCCCGAGCAGCTTTCAGCGCTTTACATGCCTCATCTACTTCTGCCTGTGTTGCATCTGCGTTTCTGCTTACAGTGTAAGCATCTGCCAACTCCTGCGCAAATACTTTCCAGCTGTCTGCTGTATAGTCATCCTTATTCAAAGCTTCTGCCGCTTTAATCGTTTTATCAAGCTCTGTCTTATTTGCTTTCTTCACAAGCGCTTCCATAGCTTCATTCAATCCATCTGTTGCCGCTTTCACAGAAGCCTGTGATACATTTTCATCATTTTGTACTGTCTTGGCAACTTCCAATGCCTCTTTTAATACATTCCAGCTGCCCGATGTATAGTCGGCTTCTTTCAAAGCTTTCGCAGCTTCAATCGCTTTGTTCAATTCTGTCTTATCTGCTTTCTTCACAAGCGCTTCTTTTGCTGCTTCTAACGCTGCAAGTGCTTCATTTACATCTGTCTGTGTCGCTTTTTCATCCTTTTCAACTACTTTTGCAACGTCCAATGCTTCTTTAAATGCTTTCCAGCTGTTTGGTGTAAACTCTGCTTCCTTCATTTCACCTGCCGCTTCGATAGCTTCCTGTAAAGCTGTCTTATCTACTTTTTCAGGCTCCTCACCTTTTGCTACACGAACACGAAGCTCTGCAATTGCCATATCGGACGTCTTCACTTCACCGTTAGACATTGTCTCAACACCTGTGATACGCACATATTTTGCTTCTGTTGGCTCTGTAAAGTCTGCTGTCAGCCATCCATCTTTTGGCTCCCAGCTGCCTTCAGCAACTTTTGTCCACTCTTCGTTGTCCATGCTGACTTCCACTTTGTATTTGCTGATAAATCCATTTTGATCGCCCTGTGTTAAGTTCGTTCCCTCATATCTTGGGTAATAACGAAGCTGATCTAATGTAGCTGCTTCTTTCAATTCCATTGTGAACCACAGCTGGTCTGATGTAGACGCCGGGTTCCATGATGAATGCCACCATGTATTTGTTTTTCCGTCAAATGCTTTTTCCACACCGTTTCCAGGCTGTGTACTTTCCTGCTGTTCCTGTAATCATTCCTACCGGATAGTCTTCTCCCGGTTTCACTTCCGGCTCTTCCGGATCCGGAGGTGTCACTTCTTTTTCAGAAACAACACGGAACTCCGCTGTTGTCATATGCAAATCTCGTCCAGCTTCTGCAATTGTATGAACACCAATCAAACGAACCTGTTTTGCCTCTACTGCTGGGAATGTTACTAACTTCCAGCCAGTTGTTGGGTTATCCCATGTGCCGCTTGCCAAATCTTCCCATTTACCGTCATCTGTCGCACGGTACTGTACTTTGTATTCTGTAACATGTCCATTATTTCCATTTCTTGGTAAATAACGGATTGCACTCACTTCTGTTGGTTCATCTAGCTTACACCAATCCAACGCTTGTTAATATCCTGTCCTTCTGTCGTGCTCCAGTTTGTATGCCAGTATGTATTTGCTTTTCCGTCTAATACAAAATCATCTGGACCCTCATTTGTAGTTCCCGGTAAGTATTGGCTTCCTGAAATCGCCGTCAGCTTATCTACCGGATAGTCTTTGCTGTCGTCGTCCGGAGACATTGGTTTCTCCTGCTCCAAATAGATAACAAATGTATTTTTTGTTCTATGGTCTTCAGACTCTATCAAAATACGAATCTGTTTGTTATGTACCGGTAATACCGTTACTGCCGCATTATCTGCTCCAGCTGCTGTCACGGTAGCTGTTTTGTCTAATGTGTAATATGCATTTTCTGCAAGCTCTTCTGCTGTCAATGCTTTTCCATTCACTTCAAGAGAAGCAAGTTTTGCTGTTGTGTTTGTCTTATAAGAACCAACTGCTTTTTTGATTTCAATCTCCGTGATACCGGTACATGGCTTGTGACCAGTCGTCAATACCTCATCACTGTTTGTAACTGCAACCTTGAACAATGTAGCTCCAACCGGATTGAACTTATATGTATATGCTTTCACACGACCATTCTCTTCTCCAATTGTTTCTTCTGCTACAACTTCCTGCCAGTCATCACCGTCATTTGCTTTCACATAAAGCTTTGTTGTTCCTGCCTTTGGATAACGTGCAGATGCACTGTCTTTAAAGAAATGAACTGTCACTTCTCCAATTACTTGTTGTGTAGCATATTGGAATGTAATTTCCGCAGTGTTATCTCCGGCTTGAGAATTTTTATAATTACTCCACGCTGTTGGATTTGGTCCGCCGCTTGTGTTGTCTGCAATTGCAGTTTTTCCATCCCAAACTGCATCCAGCGTATCGGACTGCTTATCTTCTTCAATATCCTGTGTCAGCTGAGAAGGATTATCTACTGACCCAACAATCTCATACGTCTCTTCTTGTACACGAATTGATGCTGTAACTTCCATTGCAGTTCCCAAAACATTCGACGTACCATTAACTGTAACAATTCCAGGCTCATCATATTTAGTCTTGTCTACTTTTTCCCAAGTTACAGGAAATGATACATTTAAGACTGTTCCATCCTGTGCAATTGCAGGTCGTGTTGTCGGAAGATTCGGTTCCGTTCCCTTCGGTGTTGTTGCAGAATAATTCATTAAACCACCTAATTGGTCAATGACATTTACTGTAACAGAAACTTTATATTTTCCATCTACGAGACCATTCAACAACAAAGCTTCCTGTTGTCTCCTTAATTTCATCCCATTTACCGGTAGTCTTTCTCTGTTCCGTCTTTAAAACGAGTTTGATTGTCTCCGGCAATTGTACTTTACTGCCTGCTTTTACATAATAGTGTTTTGACATGTAGAAGCTGTCCACCTGAGTTTTATCTACAGTTCCGTCTTCCACCTCTGTTGTCGTAATCTCAACAGTATCCAACGTCAATCCGTCAGCTTCTGCTTTTACCGTAATCTTTCCTGCATCTTTTGTTGATTGCACGATTGCAACAAGAGAACCATTGTACGCATCACGGTTGTCATCCTGATATGACTGATGGTCTGCCTGTTTTCCGTTGTCCACACCAACTAAAGTACCTGCGCCTTCCACAGTAAATCTCACGTTGTTGTCTGCATCTGGTACAATATTTCCATTTGCGTCTGTTACATCCACCGTGATATAAGAAAGATCTTTTCCATCTGCCTTAATACTGTTGCGGTCTACTGTTGCATCTAATTTAGTCGCTTTATCAGTTGTCGTCACTGAAGAACGTCCCTGTGTATTTTTAATCTCATTTCCATCTTTATCGTAGGCAACTGCTTTTAATGTTCCTTTCTCATATGGAACACTAAATGTCATATACATGCTTTCATGTCCAGTTTTACCCTTGACCGTTTGATACTTATAGCCCGCTCCTGTTGTATGTTCTTCAAATGTCTGCTCAGCAATTTCCTTATCATTCAAAAATAACTTCACTTTTGCCGCATCTGAATAGACAACAACTTCAACATTGCCATTTTCATCTTTCATAAGGCTGTCTTCATTCCAAGTCGGAAGAACATGCAATGTATTTACTTCATCATTCCACTGACTTTGATAGAAGTAATAGCTGTCTTTTGGCAATCCTGCTGTATCCACGATTCCGAAATAAGAGTTTTTCGGAGATGGCCATGAAGTTGCAGCTCCTGCATTGATTTTATTTGCCGGTGTCGGTTCTCCAATATAGTCAAATCCAGTCCACACATACTCGCCGGCAACAAAGTCTCTTGTGATCACATCATACCAAGCTTCACTTGCCAAAGCTCCCCAATTTACCTTTGATTTATCATACGAGGTAAGCTGTTTATCCTGATCCAATGCTGCATTCGCTTTTGTAGTATATACTCCACGACTATTTACAGCAGATGCTGTCTCAGAACCATATAAGAACCATTCCGGATATGTACTGTGTAACGCATCATAATTTGATCCGCCAGAATAGTTTGTTCCTGACATACCGCCAATCTTTGTCAAATCGTTCGCAATCTTAATATGCTCATTATCTGCTTGCAATAGCGCCTTTCACTCGGTTGCTTCCGATTGTCAATGGTTTAGATGTATCTATCTCTTGCGCCCATTTGATCAGATTCTTTGAAATCTCGTAATAACCACCTTCGCTGGCACCTTCGCTGATTTCATTACCAAGTGACCACATGATAATAGACGGATCATTTTTCCCCTGATTTAATGTCGATTTCAAATCAAACTCAGCCCATGTCATATCTGATTTGCCATCTAAGATTTTATTTTCATCTCCAATTGTTTGATTAAACCACTTCGCATAATCATTCACATTACCATTCTTAGCCTTGTGCCATCCATCAAACAATTCATTAATAACTAAGATACCTTTTTCGTTACATACTTCAATTAGCTCTTCTGCCGCTGGGTTATGTGTCACACGGATAGAATTACATCCCATCTCCTGCAGAATCTCTACCTGACGCTCAATTGCACGTTTCTGCGCTTCTGCACCGAGCGCTCCCTGATCGTGGTGCATACATACACCCTGTAATTTTACCTTTCTCCATTGAGAGAAAATCCTGTCTTCGTATCAAGTTCTGTATAACGGAAACCGTAATCTGTGTCATAAGTGTCAACTACTTTATCATTCACTTTCACTTCTGTTGTCACTGTATAGAGATGTGCATTCTTTTCGCCAAGCCCCCATAATTTCGGCTGATTTACTTTTAAATTCGCCTTAATGTCAGCTGTCTTTCCTGCTTCCACAGACTGTCTCTCTGTAGTCACTGTCGCAACTGCATCTTTTTCCCTTTTTCACGCAAAGTGTGAACAAGTATAATCTCTTTTGCCTCTTTTTCTTCATTTGCAACCGTTGTCACAATGTCCATATTGACATCGCCATCTTTTTCTTTTGCAAGATTCGGCGTCGCAATCTTTGTTCCGTTCAAATCCACATGAACTTTATCCATCACAGTAAGATCCACACTGCGATAAATACCACTTCCCGAATACCAACGGCTTGAAGGTGTCTGATGATCCACTTTCACAGTGATCACATTCTCTTCTCCTGCTTTCACATAGTCTGTGATATCAAAAGAAAATGGAGTGTATCCGTAAGGATGTGTACCTAACTGAGTTCCATTTACCCATACGGTCGCATTCATATAAACGCCGCCAAAGTCAAGTCGGATTTCCTTATCTTTCATATCCTCTGTTAATGTAAAATGCTTTCGATACCAGCCTGTACCGCCCGGAAGATATCCGCTTTCTGCTTCTCCTGACTGTGTATACTCCTGCTCGATGCTGTAGTCATGAGGAACTGATACTGTTCTCCAAGCAGAATCATCAAAATTAACAGCTTCTGCTCCATCCGCATCTCCTAAATAAAACTTCCAGTTCGCATCGAAATCATGAACTCTTTTTGATGTGTCGTATGTGTTGACATACACAACTTCTTTATCCGAGCTCATCTGTGTGTTCGAATCTGTGCGAACCTGAACCTGCCCTGATGCATTTACAGACAATCCCTGCAATGTCATCATTGTTGCCAGTGAAAAAGCAACCAGTCTTTGCACCTGTTTCTTCTTCATAACACTTCTCCTTTTCATATTTTGGTATAACATGTACTAATGTGAATAGATACATTTTATGATTATAGTCTATTTCCACCACTCATGTCAATTCTAGCACAATATTTTTTCGTATTTTTCAACCAAATTTCAAAATACTTTCAGCAATTTTATCATCAACTATCACTATGTTTTTTCTTTTTCCTCTTGACAAGAGGTGTATACTGAAACTGTAACAAGGAAATACACTTAACAAAACCTCTTTGCAATATGAACTACAAAGTTGAAGGCTTGCTAAGTACGATTCAGTAATTGGAGGAAAAGGTAAATGAATACTTTAAAAGCTGAAACACGTAACATGTCACTCAAAGCCAAAGCACTTAGAAAAGAAGGATTTGTGACCGGATGTATTTTCGGCCGTGAATTGGAAAAATCCATTCCTTTGAAAATGGAAAAGAGCGAAGTCGAACGACTCCTGAAATCCGAAGGGAAAGGTGGAAGAGTCCTGCTTCAACTGGAAGGCAAAACTTATGACGCCCTCATTAAAGAAGTAGATTACAATCCACTGAAAGGTTTCGTGGAAGAAATCGATTTCAGGCACTTTGTAAGCTCTGAAAGGTACTTCTTCTGCTGAAATCCATCTTCTCAATGAGAGTAAGCTTGTCGCAGGAATCCCACAGCAGATGCTGCATGAAATCAATTACAAGGCTCTTCCTGCATCTTTAGTTGAAAAAATCGAACTTGACGTTGGAGACTTAAAAATCGGAGATACCATTCGAGTAAAAGACCTCGTAATTGCCAAAGATGAAATATAGATTGATAACAGATTAGATTCCACCGTGTCACTGTGACAGAACCGCTGTAAGTACAGATG
>ENA-OQJH01000973-OQJH01000973.1-human-gut-metagenome-genome-assembly--contig:-NODE-973-length-13404-cov-1.740227_pt1 | contig 13404 bp, 18 predicted proteins | sample MGYA00242597_ERZ504763 | MGnify/ENA primary metagenome ERZ504763 (study PRJEB26092, sample SAMD00036359) | human gut metagenome | host: Homo sapiens | study: EMG produced TPA metagenomics assembly of... | reverse complement strand
TGGTACGGTGTTATTATGGAAGTTATGAAAGGGCTGATATTTAAAAACTTTCATTCCAGGTACTTGCTGGGGAGCGCACCGTTCTCACCTTTAAACAGGAAGGTTCCTATACTACCTCTGTAGAAACCATGTCTCTGGAACATGATCCACAGAGAAAAAGCTCCATATTGGGTAACGGTAGATGGAAAGGAAATTCCACATTTTCTTCATAGAAGAAGTTTGAGGAGACTGACTGCGGTTGGTATTACAGCCAGACTTTAAGTCTGTACTGGTAAAATATCCTAATCCGAAAAAGGATTACCAGGTTGTCGTTTCCTTTGAGCAGTTCGATCTGATCGGTATGTAAGAAAGAAAGGGGATAAAATAAAATGAAAAAACTGGCAGCAATTATAGCCGCTGTAGGACTGTCTCTGTGCAGTCTTACAGGCTGTGCTCAAAGCGGAGTTAAAAACAGTGCACAAGCCACTGCTGAAAATCCAATGATACTTACACTTGCCCACGGTCTTAGTGAAACTCATACAGTCCATATTGCAATGACTGAGTTTGCAGATAAGGTAAAGGAACGTACAAATGGAAGAATCCAGATCCAGATCTTCCCAAACGGACAGCTGGGATCTGAAAATGAAAATATGGAGCAGCTGATGGCAGGCGTTATCTCTATGACAAAGGTATCCGCACCTGGTCTTGCTACTTATAATGAATCCTACCATACCTTCGGCCTTCCATATATATTTGACAGCACCGAAGATTTTTACCACGTAATGGATTCTGACCAGATGCATGATTTCTTCCTTTCATCGGAAGATGACGGCTTTGTAACGCTGACTTATTATACTTCCGGTGCCCGCTCTTTTTACACAAAAAATAAAGCGATCCGTAAACCAGAAGATTTAAAAGGCTTAAAGATCCGTGTCCAGGATATGAAGTCCCAGACAGATATGATGAAAGCTTTAGGCGGTATTCCAGTAGCTATGTCCTATGGTGATGTTTATACTTCTTTACAGACCGGTATTATTGACGGAACGGAAAATAATGAAACCGCTCTTACCACAGGTAAGCACGGTGAGATCTGCAAAGTATATTCAACAGATCAGCATGCCATGATCCCGGATGTTATGGTCATGAGTGCCAAAGTATGGAAAGAGATCAGTCCTGAAGACCAGCAGATCATCCTTGAAGCAGCCAGAGAATCTACTGAAAGTCACAAAATTGCCTGGGATACTGCAATTGACCAGGCGATTGAAGAAGCCAAGAACACAATGGGAGTTGAATTTGTCAATGATGTAGACAAAGAAGCCTTCCGTGAAGCTACAAGCGGCATGATCAATGATTACTGTACACAGTACCCAGGAGTTAAAAAGCTTCTTGATATTATTGATTCAGTAGAATAAGGGAGGTTCGTCATGAGAGAATTTTAGCACTGATCAAAAAATGGATGACCCGCCTGTTAGCCGGCATCGCTACTGTCCTTCTATCCATTATGACACTGCTGGTTTTATATCAGGTATTTACACGTTATATTTTAAACAGCCCTGCTGCTTTTACAGAAGAACTGGTCCGTTATTTTCTGATCTGGACCGGCTTCATCGGAGCTGCCTATGCCTTCATCACCAGGGAGCACATGTGCCTTGTACTGGTACGTGACAGCTTAAGTCCTTCTGGAAAACGTATTTTAATGACGGTTATTGATATTCTGATCCTGCTTTTTGCTATTTTTGTTATCACCATTGGTGGATTTAAACTGGCTTTAAGTGCGCAGAAGGTATTCTCTGCCCTTTAGGTATTCCAAGAAGCCTTGTATACGCTATGGCTCCTATATCAGGATTATTTATCATTCTGGCTCAGATCATTAATATTTATGAAGATGTAACCGGAATTGCAGTTGAAGGAGGGAATGAATCATGAGTATCGGACTTACAACCGTTGTCTTGTTTGCAGTTTTCGGAATTTTGCTGTTTTTAAGCTGTCCGATTTCTGTAAGTATTATTATTGCATCTATTGTCACTGCCGTATCCTCTCTTTCATGGGATCAGATCACCTTTATCACCATGCAGAAGATGAACAGCGGTGTAGAAAGCTTCTCCCTTCTTGCCATTCCTCTGTTTATCCTGGCTGGAAACATCATGAATAATGGTGGTATTGCAAGACGTCTGGTAAACTTTTCAAAACTGTTTGTAGGCTGGATCCCAGGTTCACTGGCTCAAGCTAATATTGTGGGAAATATGCTTTTCGGAGCACTTTCAGGCTCCTCCGTTGCCGCTGCATCTGCTATGGGTGGCTGTATCTATCCCATTCAGAAAGATGAAGGATATGATCCTGCGTTTGCAACTGCCGTTAATATCGCATCTGCTCCTACCGGCCTCCTGATCCCACCTACCAGTGCGTTTATCGTATATTCCACTGTAGCAGGCGGTGTATCCATTTCAACCTTATTTATGGCTGGCTACATTCCTGGTATCCTTATGGGTGTTGGTTCCATGGTAGTTGCCTTTATTTACGCAAAAAGCATAAATACCCTACTTCCGGAAAAACACCTATGAAAGAGGCGATCAAGGTAACCTTAGATGCTATTCCAAGCCTGCTTCTTATCATCATTGTTATCGGCGGTATTGTTGGCGGTATTTTTACCGCTACAGAAGGTGCTGGCATTTGTGTTCTTTACTGCCTGATCCTCTCTATCTGTTACCGTAGTATCACTGTAAATCTTTTATGAAGATCCTTGTAAGCAGTGCTTGTACCAGTGGTATTATCCTGTTCCTGATCTCCGCATCCTCTGCTATGTCTTTCGTAATGGCATACTCTGGAATTCCGGCAGCTATTTCCACCGGTATTATGTCCATCTCAACGAATAAATATGTGATCCTTCTTCTGATGAATATTATTTTGATGGTAGTTTGGTATGTTTATGGACATTACACCTGCAATCCTTATTTTCACACCAATCTTCCTGCCTATCGCCCAGAGCCTTGGCATGACGGATATCCAGTTTGGTGTTATGCTGATCTTTAATATGTGTCTTGGAAACATCACACCTCCTGTTGGTTCTGTTCTTTTCGTAGGCTGCGGAATCAGCAAGATCAGTATTGAAGAAGTAACAAAAACCCTGCTTCCGTACTTTGCGGTACTGTTCCTTCTGCTTTTAGCAGTTACCTATATTCCTGCATTATCATTAGGCGTACCGAAGTTAATGGGGCTGATCTGATCCTTTCAAAATCATTTCCGGGGCTGTTTAAAACCACAGCCCCTTTTTTATATTTCTAAGATTTTATATCAAGGTGTTTCCATTGTTAATACTGTTACCGTTCCGTCATGCCGTCTTCTTGTTTCTTTAAAAAATCTCTGGTAATCTAACATAAAGTAGGCTATAATAAAGCGAAAAACATTTAGGAAACAATAAATAACCATAGACATAGAAACCTTAGGGAAAGAGGGTGAAGGAAATGCACAAATTTATGCGCACCATTGGATTTGGCGGCTGCGACAGTGATCTGGAAATGGATAAGATCATGCGTAAGCTTGCAAAGACAGCATCAAAAACAGCTGTATTAGAAAGAAATGACCATCCCACACTTTATGATCTGCGGGCGGAACTGGCACCGGGAATGGGAATTGCCATGATCGGGCAGATGACAGAAAAAGGGACTTTTAAGCGGGAATATGCGTTCCTTATGTAACTGGCAGTGATATTTCATCTACTGCTGAATGCTCCATCCAGCGCCATGCGGAGCGGGAAACATATGCCGGTCTTTTAGATGAATACCGCGTAGGCATTTCCCTTATCTTTTATATGACCAATTCCATTGAATACAGGAGCCGCCGCAGTAAGCGTCTTCCAGTGCTGGCAAAAAATATCTGCCTCTCCGGACTTGCTTCCCAGGGAAAGATCCTGCTGCCGGTGAAAAAGACTCCCAAACAGGCGGAAGACTTGAAACAGGCTGCCAGAAAGCGTGGAAGCCTCTTAGAAGCCGCACGCCGGGGCGATGAACAAGCCATTGAAACACTGACCGTAGAGGATATCGACCTGTATTCCATGGTCACCAAGCGCATTATAAAAGAGGATATGTACTCCATTATCGAGACCTGCTTCATGCCAAGCGGTATCGAATGTGACCAGTATTCCATTATCGGAAATATCTTAAGCGTCAATCTGGTGGCAAATGATCTCACAAACGAAGAGATCTACCGCCTGCGTATAGAATGCAATGATATGATCTTTACAATTGCCATTAACAAAGCCGATCTCTTAGGCGAACCGGCACCAGGCAGACGTTTTAAAGGTCAGATCTGGATGCAGGGAATTGCTGATTTCGGTGTCAATGATATGTTGTATTAAACTTAAAATACCCTCGCAACCGCGGGGGTATTTTGCACTTTCTATTTCTCCCAGAAAGCTGCAAGCAGCTCTCCAATCGCTTTCTTTTCATCTACTTCCACTGCAAACTCCACAGTCTCTGCTTCAAATGGATGTTCTCTCATATCTGTAACGATCATTCCCCTGCAATACTGGCCTTCGCACTCTACTCTGGCTTTGCGGGTCTGTGTCAGTACCAGTCCCGGTACAGAGGCACACATGACAGCTAAAGGATCATGAAGAGGGCTGTCATCCATACAGTAGTTTCTGTCCTGGTTTCCCATGAAATACCATTCAAAGGCCTTTCCAAGATACTCTGCAGCCCGCTTTAACTCCGGTCTGCAATGTGTCTGGATCCAGTCCAGATAGGCGCGTTTAAAGCGCACCTTCATGGTCACGTCCAGTCCAACAGCTGTGATCTTCATTCCAGACTGGAAAACATAGTCAGCTGCCACCGGGTCACAGGCTACATTTGCCTCTGCCACCGGTGATACATTTCCACGCATGGAAAGTGTTCCACCCATCATGTACATATGTTTTACCAGTTTTACAAACTGGGGATATTTTTAATGGTTCTTGCAATGTTGGTAAGAGGTCCTACTGTGATCAGGACCATTTCTCCCTGTAAACGTTCTGCGGTTTCCAGATAGAATTCTTCAATTCCTTTATCGAATGGCTTACGCTCACTTTTTGGAAGTTCTACATTTCCAAGTCCGTTTTCTCCATGGATAATAGACACGCGCCCGGCCCATTTTCCTGTAAGAGGTTCATTGGCACCGATAACTACCGGGATATCCGGCGCATTTACCAGATCCAGGATCTTCATGGTATTTTCTGCTGCCAGCCATGACTCCACATTTCCGTAAACACAGCCAATGCCCTGTATCTCATAAGCGGGTCTGTTTAATGCGTAGATAAGCGCAAGGGAGTCATCTACGCCTGTATCCATATCAAAAACGACTTTCATTAAGCTACCTCCAATGCACACCGGATCATGGTGTCCAGATTTTTCTCTCTTTCCTCATTTGTAAGGGCTTTGCTGCTGTGGATGCTGCTTCCTACAGTCAGCATGGTGAGCGCTTTCTTTCCTGCTCTGGCTGCGGTACAGTATAAGGACATAGTCTCCATTTCCTGTGCCAGAACGCCCATTTTCTCCCACTGGCCCTTTTCGCTGCCAGATCCTCATAAAATACATCGGAACTGTATACATTTCCACATAGAAAGGCGCTTCCAGGATTCTTGCCTGGTTGACCGCTGACTCTAACAGACCGTAATCAGCCAGAGGTGCAAATATTCCCGGCAGATGATACTGGGAAGCAAAATTGGAATTGCTGCAGCAGCCCATAGCCAGGATCAGGCTTCCTACTTCCACGTCACGGTTTACAGCCCCGCAGGTGCCCACGCGGATGATCTGATCCACGCCAAAGGTATTAAACAGTTCGTAGGAATAGATGCCCATAGACGGGATACCCATTCCGCTTCCCTGTACTGAAACTTCTTTCCATTGTAATAACCGGTATATCCGTTCATCCACGCACCTGGCTGTAGCAGATCACATCGGTCAGATAGTGTTCTGCAATGTATTTTGCGCGCATAGGATCTCCTGGCATAAGAACGGTCTTTGCGATCTGGCCCTCTTCTGCCTCTATATGAAATGTCTTCATTTTTTACTGCTCCAATCTGTTTTTATGTATATGCTCCTTATTCTTGCTCATACCTATCCGTTGGGGCAGTTTTATTTTCTGGTCAAATTCCCCAACGATGATTAATGTTTTTGAATGTTTCGGTCATTTCTGCGGTTAATATGCAGTTCATGCTGGTCCGGGGTAAAGAACAGTTTCTGGGAAAGGACCGGGGTATCATATTCGGAATAAAGCTCTTCTTCCAGAATTAAAAATGGCTCTCCTTCCGGGATATTTAAAATACCTGCCAGACGCTCTCTGGCATTTCCCAGACGCAGCTTTGTATCGCTGTAAAGGCCGCCGGAAGTCAGCAGTTTGGAATAAAACTGGTATACTGTATCCGGATCCTCTAAATCTACACTGCTCTTGTCTAATACCTCATATGGCATATATACCATGGCAAAACCAACGACTGTATCACCGCTGTAGTATGTAATATTGATCACAGCCACAATGCTGGAAGCCCGAAGCTTCAATACCTCCTGGTGCTTCTGTGTGGCCGGCTGGAAGCCTACGGTGGTCTCTACCTTATCTACTGGCTGCAGGCAGAAATCCACCAGCGGATTTTCGATCTTTTCCAGCCCTGCTTTTGCCGGACGCTGGGCGGAAAGTACAATATTTCCTCTTCCCTGCTGATTGACGATAAACCCGTCTTCCTGAAGAAGGAGCATAGCCTGACGCAGTGTTCCCCTGCTGACATTTAACTGTTCTGCCAGTATATTTTCGCCTGGAAGCTTATCTCCCGGCTTATATTTTCCCTCTTTTAACCATTCGCTGATGGTCTCATAAACAGTTACATACAGGGGGATCTTTACATTTTTTTCTTTAATAACGTTCTCTTTCACTGGCGGTTTAGCTCCTTTATGTCTAATTCATGTTCATATCTGCAATTATAACTAAGTATAGAACTAATCCACCAGTTTGCCAAGTGCTTCCGGTCCCTTCACACGCTTTCCAACTACTACCAGGACCACTAATGTTACCACATATGGCAGCATCTGTACGAACTGGGACGGGATCGCCTGACCGGTAAGATAGAACCTGGCTGCCTGTGCTACCGCGAATACCATTCCTGCGCCTAAGGAGCCAAGTGGCTGCCAGCCGCCGAAAATATTTGCCGCAAGACCCATGAAACCGCGGCCTGCAACCATGTCGATAACGAACAGGTTATTCTGGGAAATGGACAGATAGGAACCGCCCAGTCCTGCAATGGCGCCTGCTGTCATCATTGCCACATAACGGTAACGGTTTACGTCCACACCGGCTGTCTGCACTGCAAATGGCTGATCGCCGATGGCACGGTAACGCAGACCATATTTTGTCTTGTAAAATACCACCCACACGCCCAAAGTAATAAGCAGTGTCAGGTACAGATAAGGAGACTGTTCAGAGAAAAATGCTCCTAAAACAGGCACTTTACACAATCCCGGAACAGTAATGTTAGAGATAGACGGTACAGAACCGCTCATTCCCTCTGTATTCCAGATTGCCTTTAACATAACGGCTGTAATGCCGCTTGCAAACAGGTTTACACCGACACCAACTACAGACTGCTGGGCTTTCCATTTCAGACAGAACAGGCCATAGATCCAGCCATTACTGCACCTAAAACAACGGAAATCACAGCTCCTGCCAGTGCAGAACCAGTAAAATAAGAACCAACGGCACCGGCAAAGGAACCGATGAGCATCATGCCTTCAACGCCCAGCATAACTACGCCGCCGCGCTCTGCAATGGTGCCGCATAAAGCACCTAAAATAATGGGAACAGATAACTGCAATGTAAGGGCAAGAAAATTATTGATCATTCCCATGTTAACCCCTCCTCTTTCTGCTCCAGCGGATCAGCTCAGGAGCAGCTACAAACAAGATGACCAGACTCTGGATCACCGTTACCATGTTAGTGGAAACAGCGGTTTCACGGCTCATACGCAGGGAACCCATTTCCAGGACACCAAAAAGTAAAGACGTTAAAAGAACACCTGCCGGGTGGTTCTTTCCAAGAATGGCAACCGCAATACCGGTGAAACCAAAGGAAGGAGAAAATCCTTCAATAAAACGATGATATTTTCCGAAGATCTCTGTAACACCGGCTAAGGCAGCGATACCGCCGTTTAAGGTCATAGCCATGATCAGATAGAAATTTACAGGAATACCCGCTGTTTTCGCTGCAGATGCATTGGCACCTACGCTCTTAACTGGTATCCTACGGATGTTTTCCAGAGGAAATGTACATAAGTACGGCTGTTGCTAACAGTAAGAACAGCGCCCAGGTCAGTTGGGTCTTTGGAAGCAGTCTTGCAAACCAGATGTTCTCCGGAAGCATTTCTGTCTGTGCAGTAGAACCCGGTACCTTAAACGGTCCGTTTACCAGCCATGATGTAAATAAAGTACAGACATAATTTAACATGATGGCTACAATGACTTCGTTTGTCTGGAATTTTGCCTTAAAGATACCCGGCACACTTCCTACTAACATTCCGGCTGCAATACCGGCTGCGATACTTACAACCAAAGAATCGGCGCCGGAAGGAAACTCAGTGTCAGACCGGTCAGTGTAGCTGCCATGGCACCTGCATGAAGCTGGCCTTCTGCACCGATATTTAACATACCGCAGCGAGAACCTAAGGCTACTGCCAGTCCGGTAAACGCTAACGGGATACTTTTACTTACTGTATTGGCTACTGCCTGAGGTGTTCCAAGAGCACCTTTCAACAGGGAAGAATAGGCAGTTGCCGGTGACTCTCCAGCCACAAGGATAAACAAGGCTCCGATCACAAGAGCCAAAACGATTGCTGCAAGGGATTTTCCCAGTTCTGCAGCCTGTTTACTGCTGATCCATTTCATTTGCCACATCCTCCTGTTTTTTTCCTGCCATAAATAAACCGATCTCTTCTGTGGTGTACTGTCCGGCCTTAAACTGTGCGCTCATTTCTCCTTCATAGAGAACAGCGATACGGTCGCCTAAGTTCATGACTTCAGACAGCTCCGCAGAGATAAGAAGAATGGCTTTTCCTTCCTTTTTCAGCTGAAGCAGTGTTTTGTGGACACGCTCAATAGCACCGATATCCAGACCACGTACCGGCTGTGCAACCAGCATAAAGGACGGATCATGGCTTGTCTCACGGCCTAAAATGACCTTCTGCTGATTTCCGCCGGAAAGCTGTCCAATGTGCTGGCTTACGCCTGCGATCTTGATTTCAAACTGCTCTACCTGGACTTGGCATCCTCTTCCAGTGCCTTGTAATCGATAAAGCCTTTTTTTGCAGTATTTGGGATCTTCCTGATAACCTAACAGGAAGTTTTCTGTAATAGAAAAATCAGGAACCATAGCGTCTTTGTGACGGTCAGATGGGATATAGCCCAGTCCCATTGCCTTACGCTCTTTTACAGACAGGTTCTGGACTTCTTTTCCGTTCATGGAAATAGTTCCTTCTTCTGTCTTTCTGTTTCCAACGATCATTTCTTCCAGTTCCTGCTGGCCGTTTCCATCTACACCGGCAATACCGAAGATCTCTCCTGCATGTACCTGGATGCTGACAGTCTCCTGGGCGCGCTTGTGCAGACGCACATTTTTAAGTTCCAGGACTACCGGACCATGAGGATCTTCTGCTTGGTAACAATAGACTCAACCTGACGGCCTACCATCTGGGTTGCCAGTTCTTTTTCGTTTGTATCACAGGTATCGCAGTTAAATACAACCTTTCCTTTTCGTATAACAGTGATACGGTCAGATAAAGACATGGTCTCGTTTAACTTGTGGGTAATGAAAATAATGGTTTTTCCATTTTTCTTTAACTGGCGGAGGATCTTAAACAGTTCCTCAACCTCCTGAGGTGTAAGAACGGCTGTTGGCTCGTCCAGGATAATGATATCTGCGCCGCGGTACAGTGTTTTTAAGATCTCTACACGCTGCTTCATACCTACAGAAAGGTTTTCCACTTTTTCATCCAATGGAAGCCGGAAACCGAAGCGCTCTACCAGTCTTCTACTTTTTTGCGGCTTTCTTTTCTGTTTAATAAAAATCCGCCGGACTCTTTTCCTAAAATAATATTTTCTAAAACAGTCAGCTGGTTCACCAGCATAAAGTGCTGGTGGACCATGCCGATCCCTAAAGCATAAGCATCATTTGGATTTGTGACCGATGCCTTCTTTTCATTAATATAGATCTCTCCTGCATCCGGGTGATAAAGGCCGAACAGGATGTTCATCAGGGTACTTTTACCAGTACCATTTTCACCCAGCAGACAGTGGATCTCCTGCTGCTTTACGATCAGGTCGATACCGTCATTTGCCCGCACCGGCCCGAAACATTTTACGATCCCCATCATTCTGATCGCATCCATAAAAATTAAACCTCCCGCAATTATGCGTTTTGCTCACTTTCATTCATGGTAACATCACCGTCAGGTGACATGTGTATCTCATTCCTTATTACTTCAGTTCGTAAGGTACTTCGATCTCTCCGGAAATAACTTTTGCCTTTAAGTCATCTAACTGCTCTTTGATGCTGTCAGAAACCTGGATATTGCTCTTTTCAGTGGTAACATCAACACCGCCGTCGCTTAAACCAAGAACCTGGTTCTCACCGGTATAGGTGCCTTCAACAACGCTGGTAATTGCATGGTATGCGCAGGAATCTAACTTCTTTAACATACTTGCCATGATGTAATCTGGAGCGATCTCATTCTGGTTTAAGTTTACGCCGATGGCTACAAAGCCTTTTTCTTCTGCTGCCTGGAACATACCCATTCCTGATGCGCCGGAAGCATGGAAGATCACGTCTGCGCCCTTTTCAACGAAGGTATTTGCAATGGTCTTTGCAGTGGTAGGATCGTTGAAGCTGCCTGCATAGTCGATCAGAACCTGCATATCCGGGTCAATGTACTGTGCGCCGGCCTGATAACCTGCTGCAAAGTGGTTGATCAGTGGGTTGTCTACGCCGCCGATGAAGCCGATCACTTTACCGTCGTTTAATTTATCGTCGATTTTTTCCTGCTTTGCTAAAACAGCCAGAGCGCCTGCTAAGAATGCGCCTTCCTGCTCTTTACAGGAATAAGAAGCTACATTGTCTAAATCGGAGTTTGCGTCTAAGAGAGCGAATTTCTGATCTGGATAAGTAGTTGCTACGTTGGTCAGAGCATCTACCTGTTCAGCGCCTACGCAGATGATCAGGTCATATTCGCCGGAAGAAGCCATTTCGTCCTGGATGATCTCTTCGTCAGATACGGATTTTGGCTCAACTTCATCGTAGGTGATGCCGTAATCATCAGCAGCTTCTTAACGCCCTCTAAAGCCAGGTCGTTGAAGGAGTTGCCGCTTAAACCAGCCTCAGTAAAGATGATGCCTACGTGAATGTCGCTTCCGTCTGCTGCTTCTGCCTTGCTTTCGCCTTCTGCCTCGACTTTGGTCTCTGCGTTTGCTGCTGTAGTGCTCTCTGTCTTAGAAGAGCCGCATCCTGTTAAAGATGCTGCTGCCATACATCCTGCCAGTCCGAAAGCTGCCGCACGTCTCATGGTTGCTTTGGTGAAAATGTTCTTTCTCATTGTTTTTTGTCCTCCCTTTGGATCATTAAAAATAATAAATTCTACATGTTTTTCATTCTATCTGTACATGTATATCAAGTTGTTCAACAAGTTGTTTCAAATGTAGCATATTTAATAATACTTGTAAATATGTGGTTGACAAGCTTTTATATTTTCGTTAATCCTTTACAATTTATCTGCATTGTTTTTGTACAACTTTAATTATCATTTTGGGAAAATTACCCAGAAATACAAAGGACTTGCATTTTTCATGGAAAAAGGGTAGAATATTTAAAGATTGTGTTTCTGTAGCTCAGTAGGATAGAGCGTTCGCCTCCTAAGGTTGTGCTCTACCAGCTGCCTTACGGGGAAAAGTGATCGTTGCCAGTCTCAATTTAATATAAGTCTCTGTAGCTCAGCAGGATAGAGCGTTCGCCTCCTAAGGGCTAGGTGGAACAAACGCCTTTTGATATGATAACTAGATAAAATTGAATAGATTTTTAAGAATGTCCCAGTACCTCAGCAGGATAGAGGGTTCGCCTCCTAAGCGAAACGTCGCAGGTTCGACTCCTGTCTGGGACGCCACAAACTCCGCTGAAAGCCTTATTTACAAGGTTTTCAGCGTTTCTTTATTTATGGCTTTCTATTTACGCTGAATACGAATTGTTTTCAATCTGTCATTTTTTATTCGATATTTTTTTAAGACTTTTAAGGAAATAGGCTTGCTAACACTTTTTTATTTTTGAAGAAAAATCGCTGGTTTTTTTGGAATTTGCTAACACTTTTGAAATTCTATCTTTGAAGTGCCTGCTTTAAAAATTGCTCTTTCATTTCTGGCGATAAAGATTTAATCAGTTCCAATAACGCCATATCACTATCGGTTAAGTCGGTATCTTGCTTTGGATTGTCTGTATCATCATTAAGCGTAGAATAAAATTCTTTATCCATTTTTTGTGCATTGAAACGTCTGTCCTCGTCAATGATTTCTGAATATACATCTGTAACCATTTCTGCTTCTGCGTGACCAGTATCGCCTTGTACGGACTTAACATCTCCGTTTGTCATTTTGAGTTTATAACCCGTACTTAAATGGCGTAGGCTGTGAAATACCACAACTTCATAATCGTTTTCTTCACAGAGCTTTTGAAACCTATCTCTAACAATACGGGCTTTCCACGGGATTGCCATTATCCAACGCAATAACAAGGTTGTAATCATTGTAGGCACTTCCTAAAAATTCCTTTAATTCCTGCTGGTCTTTTTTTATATTGCACCAATAGTTCCGCAACTGTTTTAGGTAACCAGACAACACGATTACTTGTTTCTGTTTTTGGCGTTTTTCAAGACAAGCCTTGTGGTACAATGCGGTTTTTGCGTTGGGAAAATCTTTAAAATATCCTTTTCCTTTAATTTCTGCATAGCTTCTGCATTTACTCTTGAAAGTTCTTTATTGATGATTACCTTTGCATTATTTGTAGCAATGGACTCTTCATCAATAATAACATCTTCCCATGTAAGTCCTGTAATTCTCCAATTCGCATAGAGCAGGAAAAAGCTAAGTGCATACAAATTGAAAGCAATCATCTTCCGTGGCTTTTACCGCTTCTCGAAATGTTTGAACACTCCACACTTTTCGCCTAAGTCTTTGGAATTTTTGGTAACGTAGCCAAAGACGCAGGGTTTCTTTTGTTTGTATCAATATACTCCCAGCGGATAGCTTGATTTAAGGCACAGCGGATAATATCATGTATTTTTTTTGATGTTCGCTGGTTGAACACAACGACCAGTTGCTTTTCTGTTTGCACGTGGTACTTCTGGAACGCTTAATAAATCGTTGTAATATTTTG
>ENA-OQJH01000972-OQJH01000972.1-human-gut-metagenome-genome-assembly--contig:-NODE-972-length-13422-cov-3.989545_pt1 | contig 13422 bp, 20 predicted proteins | sample MGYA00242597_ERZ504763 | MGnify/ENA primary metagenome ERZ504763 (study PRJEB26092, sample SAMD00036359) | human gut metagenome | host: Homo sapiens | study: EMG produced TPA metagenomics assembly of... | reverse complement strand
CCACCGGAGCCCGGCCGACGGCCGAAGACGCAAGGCTGCCGGTGCAGGCGTGGTCGGCGCGGGAGGCTGTCTGAGATGGAGCTGCCGCCCATCCGCCATGTGGTGGAGGGCCTGCTGCCCATGGGTATGGGGGTGCTGGTGGCAAAGCCCAAGCTGGGCAAGAGCTGGATGGTGCTGGATCTCTGCCTTGCCGTGGCACAGGGGGAGCCGTTCCTGGGGTTCCCCACCCGGCAGCACGGCACGCTCTACCTCGCCCTGGAGGACGGCAAGAGCCGGATGCAGACCCGCCTGCGCCGCTTGCTGGAGGGCAGGCCTGCCCCCGCCAACATGCACGTTATGTTTCAGGCCCAGCGGCTGGGCGAGGGCCTGCTGGAAATGCTGGGGGAGTATCTGGATGCCAACCCGGACATCCACCTGGTCTGCATCGATACCTTATCCAAGATCAAACCCAAGGCAAAGCCCTTTGAAAATGCCTACGATGCCGACTACGACTACATGGGCAGGCTGAAGGCCTTTGCCGACAGCCGGGGCATCTGCGTGCTGCTGGTGCACCACACCCGCAAGAGCAAGAACCCCGAGGACAGCTTCGACAACATCAACGGCTCCACCGGCATCCTGGGCGCGGCGGATTTCACCATCGTGCTGGACAAGCAGAGCCGGATGGACGATGAAGCAGGCTTTCTGCTCACCGGCCGCGACATCGAGCAGTGCGAGCGGGTCATCCGCTTTGATAAGGCCCGCTGCCGCTGGGTCATGCAGGGCACGGCGGCCCAGCTGGCCGCGCAGCGCCGGGTGGCCGAGTATGAGGCAGAGCCCATCGTCAGGACCCTGCGGGTGCTCTTGCAGCAGGGGGATGGGACATGGTGCGGCTACTCCAAGAACCTGATGGAAATGGGCCAGCGGTACACCCATACCGAGCTTGCACCTACCTCGCAGGCATTGGCCAAGCGCATCACCGAGCTTGAGCCGATGCTGTGGGAGAGGGATGCGGTGAAGTATTGGCGCAACCGACGTGAAAATGGAGGAATGCGGCATTGCTTCAAACAGGAACGACTGGACAATACCAACACCTGCTGTTCCGAACAAATAACTGTTAAGACTTAATTTTCGGCCTTTCCGGCTTTTTCGTCAATCAGGAATGCTGCCTTATGCCGATTTGGCCGGTTTTGACGAAAATAATGAGTATAACGAGAACCCCCTCCGGTATGGTGTGTACCGAAGGGGGTTCGTTGGGGAAAGGCTTCGTCTTAGTACAACCTCTCAGGCGCTCCGCGCCAGCTCCCCTAGTAGGGGAGCCCTTGGCATGGCGCAAAGCCTATCCTCTTTGCCAAAGCCTCCCCTACTAGGGGAGGTGGCAAAACCGTCAGGTTTTGACGGAGAGGTTGTACAAAGGAGCAGCTGCCCGGAAGCGATGCCGTGAAGTCCGCGGCTTGAGGGCAGCATCCTCACCCTCTCCGTCATTGCTTGCGCAATGCCACCTCTCCCGAAGGGAGAGGCAAGGGTGGCCCGGCCTTCAGCTTCAGCTGCCCTCTGTGATGTCTTGGCTCCCCCTTCGGGGGAGCTGGCAAAGCCGCAAGGCTTTGACTGAGAGGGTGAGGGCCTTACCCTCCCGCCGCAAGGCTGCCCTTGGGGCAGGCATCCGGGGCGCTCTGGGCCTTCCGGGCCTCGGTGCGGGCCTTGTCGTAGCAGTAGCGGATGATGGCCTGCCGCCGCACGATGCCGATAAAGATGCCCCGGTCGTCCACCACGGGCACAAAGTTCTGGTTCATGGCCGCTTCGATCAGCTGGTCCATGCTGGTGGTGACGGTCACGGCCTTGTAATCCCGCTTGTGGGCAAAGCTCGAGATGGCACATCCTCGGCGGCTTCAATGTCCAGCCCGTGCTGCTGTTTCAGTCCCCAGAGGATATCCCCCTCGGTCAGGTGCCCACATACTCGCCCCTGCGGTTGAGCACCGGATGGATGCGTAGCGGTTGTTCTCCCATTTTTCCAGCGTCTGCCGCAGGGTGAAGTCATCGTAGACATACATCAGGTCCTGCTTGGGGGAAAGGAAAAACAAAATGTTCATCAAACAGCTCTCCAATCGTTATCCTATCGTAAACAGTGGTTCTGCCGTAAGGGCGCAGCTCCCGTTCCTCTGCTTTGATTTTAGCACTTTTCCACAGCTGAATAAAGTCAAAACTCATACTTTTTAGAATTTATTCACAGTCGCGCCCGGCCTTTTTGCAAAACATGCAGGAAAACCGTGCACAGGGCAGGGTTTTGTGGTATAATAGGAACACGAATCGGCTCACATTGCCCGCCCTTTGGAAATTGTGCTGTACACAGGGCGTGGGAAGTTGTATAATAGGGATACCGATTCCTTTCCCGGTATGCGGCGGGTTTGCCGCGGCAAGCCGGGCCACCCCAACAAGATTTCAAATAAAGGAGCAGAGCGACTATGATCACTTCCCGTTTCCCGCTGGGAGATGTCAGCTTTTCCGCCGAGTACTTCTCTACGCTGGTAGGCGAAGCAACCAAACAATGCTACGGCGTGGCCGCAATGACCCCCCGCGATCTGACCGACGCGGTCAGGAGCGTGGTGCGCGGCAGCGATTACTCTGAAAAGGGCGTTCGTGTCACACAGGAAGAGGGCCGTCTCGTGATCGAGCTGCACATTGCCGTCAGCTACGGGCTCAACATCTCCACCGCCGCGCGCAGCATCTCGCACCGCGTCAAGGACGAAGTGGAGCAGGCCACCGGCTGAAGGTTGCCCGTGTGATCGTGTCGGTGGACGACGTGATCGCTGATGGAACTTTTTATTAAGGAGTAAGGACAATGATTTCTGGTAAGATCCTGCGCGACGCGATCATCTCCGGCGCGAACAACATCAACAACCAGCGCTCCCGCGTGGACGAGCTGAACGTTTTCCCCGTGCCCGATGGCGACACCGGCACCAACATGGGCATGACGGTGGGTGCCTCCGTGGCAGAGCTGAACGCACTGGACGACAACTGCACCGTGGGTGAGGCCGCCAAGACCGCTGCCTCCGCCATGCTGCGCGGTGCGCGCGGCAACTCCGGCGTGATCACCAGCCTGCTGTTCCGCGGCTTCTCCAAGGCGCTGGAAGGCAAGAAGGAAGCCGACACCGCCGACATCATCGCCGCCCTGAAAAAGGCGTGGAGGGTGCCTACAAGGCCGTGATGAAGCCCACCGAGGGCACCATCCTGACCGTTGCCCGGGTGGCCAGCGAGGAAGCTGCCGCCTGCGGTGCCCAGGAGATCCCCGCCCTGTGGGACGTGGTGATGACCGCAGGCCAGAAGGCACTGGAGGATACCCCCAACCTGCTGCCCGTGCTGAAAAAGGCCGGCGTTGTGGACGCGGGCGGCCAGGGCATCATGATCATCTTTGAGGGCATGGGCAAGGTGTTCCACGGCGAGCCCATGGTGGCCGGCGGCGAGGGTGCCCCCAACAAGGCCAAGCTCTCCACCGAGAACGCAGGCAAGGGCGTGTTCACCGACGACCTGATGAAGGTGGAGGACATCAAGAACGGCTACTGCACCCAGTTCCTCATCAACAAGTACGAGGCGCAAGCGCCGCAAAGATGCGCGCCTTTGCTGAATCCAACGGCGACAGCGTGGTTTGCATTGAGGATGACGATGTCATCAACCTGCATGTCCACACCGCTGACCCCGGCAAGATCCTGAGCGAGGCCATCAAGTACGGCTACCTGACCAACTTCAAGATCGAGAACATGCACGAGCAGTTCCTGGCCCGCCAGAAGCAGGGCAAGAGCCTGGAAAAGCAGGCCTCCGCTGAAAAGGCCCCCGCACAGGCCAGCGAGTTCGTTTACGCCGCAGTGGACCCCAGCCGTGACTACGGCTTTGTGGCCGTTGCCGCCGGTGAGGGCCTGAAGGCCGTGTTCACCGACCTGGCTGCGGACGCTGTCGTCTCCGGCGGCCAGACCATGAACCCCGCCACCGAGGACATCCTTGCCGCCATCCAGAGCGTGCCCGCCAAGACCGTGTTCGTGCTGCCCAACAACAAGAACATCATCATGGCAGCGGAGCAGGCCAGAAGCTGGCCGACCGTCAGGTGATCGTTCTGCCCACCCGCACCGTGCCCATGGGCATCACCGCGCTGCTCAACTTCGACCCCTCCGCCAACGCTGAGACCAACACCATCAACATGATGCTGCCGCCGACAAGGTCAGCACCGGCCTCATCACCTACGCCGCCCGCGACAGCGAGTTTGACGGCAAGCGGATCCGGAAGGGCGAGATCATGGCGCTGGAGAACGGCAAGATCGTTGCCACCTCCACCGACCTGACCAAGGCCACCTACCGCCTGGCCCGCAGCATGTGCAAGAAGGACTCCAGCTTTGTCACCATCATCTCCGGCTGCGATGTCTCCGACGAGGAGGCCGAGAAGCTGACCGAGATCGTCAAGGCGAAGTGCCCCAACCATGTTGAGGTCAGCCACATCCGCGGCGGTCAGCCGTATACTATTATATGATCAGCGTGGAGTAAAATTGCACTCCGGCTGAAACAGAACCGCAAAACAACCCCCTGTACCAGACCATGGCACAGGGGGTTTTTGAATCTCTCAGGTTCGCCGCAGGTGACGGAGCGGTTCACCCGCCCAGGTCCTCCAGCACCTCCTGCAGGGCGGCATCTCCCGTCACTGTCATACCCTGCTTGACACGCAGTGCGTCGTTTTCTGGCAGGAGGTTGACGTAAATATCTGTCTGCCGGGCAAGGCGGGTGGGGGAGCCGTCCGGCCCGCAGGTGTAGACGGCCACCATGCCGCCCTCGTCCCGGAGCAGGTATGGGTGGCTGGCCGGTGTCGGGCAGAGTCCTGGGCCGCAAGGCTCGGCCCGGAGGCACCGGCGTTTCGGCGGCGCTGTCCGCTCCCGGTGCAGGGGAGGAAAGCGCCAGCCGGGGCAGGGCCATCCAGAACAGGCTGAAGGCGATGGCAAAGGCGCACAGGGCGTAAAACAGGCAGAGAACTACTTTCCGCATGGAGAAAATCACTCTTTCCAGCGGGTCTTTCCAGCGGTAGTATGCGCAAAAACGCCGCCCCTGAGACAGAAGCGCACAATTTTCACACCGGAATGCTGTACTTTACGGGGGGAAGTGTGCTATACTAGCAGTATCTGATTAGAAATAGGGTTCAGCCCCGACAGCGGGCTCGCCCTCTCCGTCAATGCTGGCGCATTGCCACCTCTCCCAAAGGGAGAGGCCTTGGCAGCACCCGGCAAAGTTTCCGATTTCGTCAGAAGCTCCCACTTTGGGGGAGCTGTCGAGCGAAGCGAGACTGAGAGGTGAGGATGGCAGAGAGGATGAACTTGTCAGGAATAACCGTTTAAGCAGGTCAGGAGGCGATCCTTATCTCAAACGAATCGAGAAAGATCCACCGGGGCGCTGCACGCACGGACGTGCAGCCCACGGGGGGACGTAAAGTGAATGTGAGCAACAGCCGCAGGGAAGAGCCGCCCAAGCGCGGGCGTGCCCCCAGGGAGCCAAAGGAGCCCCGGGAAAAGGCGAAGCACCCCATCCTCAGGCGCTGGGCCGCACGCTGGCCACCCTCATCTGCCTGGGCATCATGGTGTGCAGCCTGGCGGCAGTGGCGGCGGTGTACTACGCCGTGCAGGCCACGGCCAACGACGGCAACCTGCTGGACCTGGACAACATCGAGCTGAGCCAGTCCAGCACCGTGGTGGCCACCGACCCCGACACCGGCGCGCAGGTGGAGTATGCCACCCTGCGCTCCTCCAACAGCCACCGCGTCTGGGCAGACCTGGAACAGATCCCCACCAACCTGCAGTATGCGTTCATCTGCACTGAGGACAAGGATTTCTACAACGAGCCGGGCGTGAACTTCAAGCGCACCATCGGTGCCATGGTCAACGAGTATCTGCTGCCCATTTACAGCTCCAAGCAGGGCGCTTCCACGCTGGAGCAGCAGCTCATCAAGAACCTGACCAGCGACAAGAGCGCCAGCGGCGTGGAGGGTGCGCTGCGCAAGCTGCGCGAGATCTACCGCGCCCTCTGCCTGAGCCGCGCTTACTCCAAGGAGACCATTCTGGAGGCTTACCTGAACACCATCAGCTTCACCGGCACCATTCAGGCGTTCAGACAGCGGCCAACGAGTATTTCAACAAGGACGTGAGCCAGCTCACCCTCTGGGAGTGCGCCACCATCGCGTCCATCACCAAGAACCCCACCAACTACAACCCCTACACCAACCCCGAGAACCTGATCCACCGCCGCAACTTCATCATGTATAATATGTGGCAGCAGGGCATCATCTCGGAGGAGGATTACCGCAACGGCGCGGCCCAGCCCCTTGTGCTGGCCGAGGAGGACACCAACAAGAAGACCTCCTCCGTGACCAGCTACTTCACCGATGCCCTCTTCACCGAGGTGGTCCGCGACATTATGGACAAGGAGGCGTGGACGAATCCACGGCCCAGTCCATGCTCTACACCGGCGGCTATACCATCGAGCCACCGTCAACCCCAAGATGCAGACGGCCATGGAGAACCTGATGCGCAACGAGGGCGACGCTTACTTCCCGGCCGGCTGGCATGAGGAAGAGGTGACCAGCATCTCGGACGATGACGTGCAGGTGATGAACGCCGATGGCACCCCCAGACCCGCACCGGCGACGACGGCACCGTGTACTACTACCGCAATGTCCGCACCCAGGCGGCCATGGTCACGCTGGACTATGACGGCAATGTGCTGGCCATGGTGGGCGGTCTGGGCGAAAAGACCAAGAGCCTTTCCCTGAACCGTGCTTACAGTGTGACCCGGCAGACCGGCTCCACCATCAAGCCCATCGGCGCGTACGCGCTGGGCGTGGAGTACGGGCTGGTGAACTGGTCCACCATGCTCAACAACTCGCCTCTGTACCAGAAGCAGGACATGGTGATCCGGGATGAGGACTACTGCCGCAAAAACGGCTGATGGGCCTTTCCGACAGTCAGCTCAAGGCCTACCCCAACGCATGGCGCAGCTGGCCCCGCAACTACGGCGGCAATTATGGCGACGGCAGCGACCTGCCCCTGTGGAACGGTCTGGCCCGCTCCCTGAACACCATCGCCATCCGGGTGGGCGACCTGGTGGGCGCAAGCAACATCTTCAACTTTGCCTACAACACCCTGCAGCTGACCACCCTGGACCCCGCCAACGACGTGGGCCTTGCCCAGATGGTCATGGGCAGCCAGACCCACGGCGTGACCCCCACGGCGCTGGCCGCTGCCTTCCAGATCTTCTATGACGGCGAGTACACCACCCCGCACCTGTACACCCGTGTGCTGGACCGGGACGGCAACATCTACCTGGAAAACAACGCCACCAGCTATCAGGCCCTGACCCCGCAGACAGCCTATATTATGAACCGTCTGCTCAAGAACGTGCTCTACTCCAACGTGGGCACCGCCAGCGGCCGCTACCCCAACTCCAGCGGCATGGAGTCCTTTGGTAAGACCGGTACCGCCAGCGACGAAAAGGATCTGTGGTTCGTGGGCGGCACGCCCTACTATGTCACCGCTGTCTGGTGGGGCTACGACGCGCCTTACGATATGACCAACACCCTGGCAAGAATCAGCCAAGACCCGCACCTGTGTCATGGCGTGGAAGGCCTATATGGAGCAGGTACAGGCAAACCTGCCCTATAAGGCATTCCCCACCAGCGACGGCGTGGTGGAGCGCGCCTACTGCACCCAGAGCGGCCTGCTGGCCGGGGCCAACTGCCCCAGCCGCGCCACCGGCTACTACCGTGCCGATGACCTGCCCGATACCTGCAACTACTCCCACAGCAGCGGCGTGGCCGCAGCCCAGAGCGCGGACACCGCCCCCGTTGTGGGTCAGGACACCACCGGGATGGATACGGATTGAACCGGCGTGCCTTCCAGACGGCCCTCTCAGTCTCGCTGCGCTCGACAGCTCTCCCGAAGGGAGAGCCCTTGGCATGGCGTAAAGCTCATCCTCTTTGCCAAAGCCTCTCCCTTTGGGAGAGGTGGCATCCCGCAGGGATGACGGAGAGGGCACAAGGCCAGCCTCTGTTAAAAGTCACACTTTTTCAATTCCGTTGCGACAGCTTGCCACTTCACGCTTCAAAACTGGATAATCTGACAAAAAAACATCCGGTCTCTTGCATTGCAGGGGGCCGGATGCTATTATATTCCCTGTAAGAACACTTGTGTTTGTGAGGTGAACAAGTTGGAACGCCGTTTTATCTGGTGGACGCGGAGGTCCTGCCTGAGGTCTTCCTGAAAGTGGTCAAGGCCAAGGAGCTTCTGGCAAGCGGGGAAGTGCGCAGCATCTCGGCTGCCACCCGCAGCGTGGACCTTTCGCGCAGTGCTTTTTATAAATATAAGGACTGCATCTTTGATTCCGAAAATGGCCGCGAGGTCGTGACCGTAATGGCAACGCTCCGGGATGAAACAGGCGCGCTGCAAAGCCTGCTGGCGGGCATCAGCGCCGCCGGGGCAAGCATTGTTACCATCAACCAGTCCACGCCGGAAACGGCGCTGCGCTGGTTGCCGTTACCATCCGTACCGATACCATGCAGATGACCCCTGAGGAGCTGACGGAGCGGCTGAGCCGCCAGCGCATGGTGGTGGGCGTGCACTGCGGGTATAACCTGTAAGGGCACCAGAACAGTCAGGAAATAGGAACGAGGGTTGAACTATGGCAAAGATCGCGATTTTAGGCTTTGGCACGGTGGGCAGCGGCGTGTACGAGGTGCTGTGCCGCAACGCCGCCGGTGTTTCCCGCCGGGCCGGTGAGCCGGTGGAGGTCAAGTACATCCTTGACCCCAAGGATTTCTCCGCTCATCCGGCGGCAAACCTCTTCATCAAGAACTTCGATACCATTCTGGAAGACCCGGAGATCCGGGTGGTGGTGGAGACCATCGGCGGAACCCGCTTTGCATACCCCTATGTCAAGGCCTGCCTCGAGAGCGGCCGCAGCGTGTGCACCTCCAACAAGGAGATGGTGGCCACCTACGGCGCGGAGCTGCTGGCGCTGGCCAAGGCCCACAACTGTGCCTTCCTGTTCGAGGCCTCCGTGGGCGGCGGCACCCCCATCATCACCCCCATGCACCAGTGCCTGGCTGCCAACGTCATCACCGAGGTGGAGGGCATCGTGAACGGTACCACCAACTTCATGCTGACCAAGATGGTGCGGGAGAACCTGGGCTTTGACGAGGCCTGAAGATCGCGCAGGAGCTGGGCTACGCCGAGACCAAAGACCCCGGCGACGATGTGGACGGCCGGGATGCCTGCCGCAAGATCGCCATCCTGTCCTCGCTGGTCTGCGGCCACCAGATCTACCCCCAGAACATCCCCACCCGGGGCATCCGGGACATCACCGTGGCCGATGTGGCTGCGGCGGAGCGGCTGAACTGCGTCATCAAGCTCATCGCGTGGATGAAGCGGGGCGACGACGGCAGCGTGGCCGCCGGTGTGGAGCCTGTCTGGTGCCCAAGAGCCACCAGCTGGCCGGTGTGGACGATGTGTTCAACGCCGTGCTGGTCAAGGGCGATATGCTGGGCGACGTGGTGTTCTACGGCAAGGGCGCGGGCAAGCTGCCCACCGCCAGCGCCGTGGTGGCCGATGTGGTGGATGCCCTCAAGAACGGCTCCAAGGTCCACGACAGCCTGTTCTGGCAGCCTGCGGAGCCGGTGGAGGGGATGCTCACCGACCCGGCTCCCGCCGCATATTATGTGCGTGCAGCGGGCGTTGCTCCCGCCGTGGTGGAGGCTATCTACGGTAAGGGCCGTGTGGTGGATGAGCACTTTGACGGCTGCTCCTATCTGGTGGAGCAGGCCGATGCAAAGGCCATGGCCGAGGCAGCCCGCAAGGTGGAGACCGTGGGCGGCAGCGTGAAGCTGGTGCTGAAAAAGCTGCCCGAGGAAGCATGAGAAAAGGGACGGACGATGAAGATCAAAGTTTCTGTTCCGGCCACCAGCGCCAACGTAGGCTCCGGCTTCGACGCGCTGGGCCTGGCCGTGACCCTGTACAACACTGTGACCTTTGAGGAGAGCGACAGGCTGGACATCTCGGCGGCGGACGGCACCCGCATCCCCCGCAACGAGAGCAATCTGGTGTACCGCTCGGCCAAGGGCCTGTTTGACAAGGTGGGCAAGAAGATCCCGCCCCTGAAGATCGTGCAGACCAACCCCATCCCCATGGCCCGGGGCCTGGGTTCCTCCTCGGCCTGCATCATCGCGGGCCTGCTGGGCGCGAACCGGATGCTGGGCGATGTGCTCAACACCCAGGAGCTGCTGACGCTGGCCACGGCCATTGAGGGCCACCCCGACAACGTGGCCCCGGCCCTGCTGGGTGGTTTGACCAGCAGCGTCTTTGAGGACGGCGTGGTCTACTCCGTCAAACGGGATGTGGATCAGAGCCTCTGCTTTGCGGCCATCGTGCCGGACTACAAGCTGCTGACGGAGGCCGCCCGCGCGGCCCTGCCCAAGCAGGTGGCCCACAAGGATGCCGTGTATAACCTTTCCCGGGCCGCGCTGGTGCCTGCCGCCTTCTGTGAGGGCCGGCATGACCTGCTGGGCATTGCCACCGAGGATAAGCTCCACCAGCCCTACCGGATGCCCTGATGCCCGGTTCCCGGGAGGTGTTCGGGCTGGCAAAGCAGTGCGGGGCAAAGGCCGTGTATGTATCGGGTGCCGGTTCACCGTGATGGCGGTGGCCGAGCGCCCGGAGCTGAGCGCTTTTATGCCGGGCTGCGTGCCGGGCTGGAAACGCTGGAAGGCCTGGACGGATGTGAAGCATTTACACTGTTAGAGCTGGATGCAGATAATACCGGCGCAACTGTGGAATGATATAAATTGGGAGAAACTAGAGGAGAGTGACAAACTATGGCGTTGATCGTACAGAAGTTCGGCGGTTCTTCGGTGAAGGACCGGAACCGTATCTTCAACGTGGCCCGCATCGTGGCCAACACCCACAAGGCGGGCAATGACGTGGTGGTGGTGGTGTCCGCACAGGGCGATACCACCGACGACCTGATCGCAAAGGCTGCTGAGATCACCCACAACCCTTCGGCCCGTGAGATGGATATGCTGCTGGCCGCCGGTGAGGAGATCAGCATCGCGCTGCTGGCCATGGCCCTGAACGAGCTGGGCTGCCACGCCACCAGCCTGACAGGCTGGCAGGCTGGCTTCCGCACCGACCGTGCCTACACCAAGGCACGCATCACCCGCATGGAGACCGAGCGCATTTCCTCCGAGCTGGAGCGCAACCGCGTGGTGGTCGTGGCGGGCTTCCAGGGCCTGAACAAGCTGGATGATATCACCACCCTGGGCCGCGGCGGCTCTGATACCAGCGCCGTGGCCATTGCAGCGGCCCTGCACGCAGACCGCTGCCAGATCTACACCGATGTGGAAGGCGTTTACACCGCAGACCCCCGCAAGGTGCGCAACACCCGCAAGCTGGAAGAGATCACCTTTGACGAGATGCTGGAGCTGGCCTCTCTGGGTGCGCAGGTGCTGAACAACCGCAGCGTGGAGCTGGCAAAGAAGTATAATGTGGAGCTGGAAGTGCTGTCCAGCCTGAATCCCGTGCCCGGTACGGTGGTCAAGGAGGTTACAAAAGACATGGAAGGTATGCTGATCAAGGGTGTTGCAAAGGACACCGATGTTGCCGTTATCACGATCCTGAACGTTCCCGATGAGCCGGGCACCAGCTTCAAGATCTTTGGCCTGCTGGCCCAGAAGAACATCAACGTGGATATCATCCTGCAGTCCACCGGCCGCGACGGCAAGAAGGATATCTCCTTCACCTGCGCCGAGGGCGAGGCTGAGACCGCCATGCGCGTGCTCAAGGAGAGCGGCAAGTTCAAGGATGCCACCTGCGACGAGACCTGCGCAAAGGTCTCCATCGTGGGTGCCGGTATGCAGAGCCACAGCGGCGTTGCCTCCAAGATGTTCGAGGCACTCTCCAACAACAACATCAACATCAAGATGATCTCCACCAGTGAGATCAAGATCTCCTGCATCATTGACCGTGACGACGCTGACAAGGCGGTCAGCGCCATCCACGATATGCTGTTTGACTAATTCAGAGGGGCTGGCAACAGCCCCTTTTTGCAAAAGCGAGGGGGAAGTATTATGTTGGAATCGATCAAATGCAGCACCTCGGGTGCATACTACCTGCGGGGGCAGTGGGTGCCCGCCGACGCGCAGCTCCTGCGGCACTGGCAGCCGCAGGCGTGACTGCAGAGCAGGCCGGACAGGCCTACAAGGGCACCATGGCCTACGGCATCCTCACCGCCCACAACACCAGCGGCAGCGACCGGGATCTCCGGATCAGGTTCGATGCCATGGCAAGCCACGACATCACCTTTGTGGGCATCATCCAGACGGCCCGCGCCTCGGGGCTGGAAAAGTTCCCCATCCCTATGTGCTGACCAACTGCCACAACAGCCTGTGCGCTGTGGGCGGCACCATCAACGAGGATGACCACCGCTTCGGCCTGTCCGCTGCCAAAAGTACGGCGGCATCTTTGTGCCGCCCCACATGGCGGTCATCCACCAGTACATGCGCGAGCGCTTTGCGGGCTGCGGCAAAATGATCCTTGGTTCCGATTCCCACACCCGCTACGGCGCGCTGGGCACCATGGCCATCGGCGAGGGCGGCGGCGAGCTGGCAAAGCAGCTGCTGGGCCGCACCTACGATGTGGCCCGCCCGGCGTGGTGGCCATCTACCTGACCGGCGCTCTGCCCGCAGGCTGCGGCCCCCACGATGTGGCCATTGCACTGGTGGGTGAGCTGTTCAAGAGCGGCTACGTCAAGAACAAGGTCATGGAGTTTGTTGGCCCCGGCATTGCCTCCCTGCGGCAGGACACCCGCAACGCCATTGATGCCATGACCACCGAGACCACCTGCCTTTCCTCCATCTGGGAGACCGATGAAAAGACCCGGCAGTACCTCACGGTCCATGGCAGGGCAGGGGACTACAAGCCCCTGCACCCGGCAGAGCTGGCCTATTACGACGGCGTGGTGAGCGTGGACCTTTCCAAGATCCGGCCCATGATCGCCCTGCCCATGCACCCCTCCAACGCCTTTCCCATCGAGGAGCTGAACGCCAACCTCAAGGACATCCTCCACGAATGCGAGGGGAACGTCCAGAAGCTGGTGGGCCGCTCTGACGTGAAGCTGGATCTGTGCAGCAAGATCGAAAACGGCAGGCTCCGGGTGGATCAGGGAGTCATCGCGGGCTGCGCGGGCGGCCTGTTTGACAGCATCTACGAGGCCGCTTCCATCCTCAAGGGCCATACCGGCGGCTGCGGGGACTACGCCCTCAGCGTCTACCCCGGCAGCCAGCCCATTATGATGGAGCTGAACCGCACCGGCGTGCTCACCGACCTGATGGCCAGCGGAGCCACCATCGCACGGCCTTCTGCGGCCCCTGCTTCGG
>ENA-OQJH01000971-OQJH01000971.1-human-gut-metagenome-genome-assembly--contig:-NODE-971-length-13423-cov-4.294600_pt1 | contig 13423 bp, 19 predicted proteins | sample MGYA00242597_ERZ504763 | MGnify/ENA primary metagenome ERZ504763 (study PRJEB26092, sample SAMD00036359) | human gut metagenome | host: Homo sapiens | study: EMG produced TPA metagenomics assembly of... | reverse complement strand
TGTTTGCATAGCTTCGCCTGTAGTTCTTTCGCCATCAACTCAAACACCTGCTGGTTCATACGGCAGTCCGCCAGCGCGCGGTGCGCCCTTTGGTAGAGATACCATAGTGTTCCGCCAGATCAGAGAGTCGTCTGTGTTTCCATTCGGGAAAACACAGTTTTGCGATCGCAAGTGTATCTATATAGTCGTTTGTCAGTGTCTGCCCAAAATATTTTTCGCAGTCCCTGTACAAAAACTTCATATCAAAACCTGCGATATTATGCCCTGCCAACACATCATCCCCGGCAAATGCAAGAAATTCCGGTAAGACTTTTTCAAAGGAGCGTGCATTTTCCACCATTTTATCTGATATATTATTCACGCTGCTTGCCGCATAAGGAATTGGTCTGCCCGGATTTACAAGCTCACTGAACTCGTCCACGATCTTTCCGTTTCTTACTTTTACCGCTGAGATTTCTATCACTTCATCATACAGACTTGATATCCCCGTGGTTTCAAGATCATAAAGCACATAATCCGGTACGTACTCTCTCCGCTGTTTTCCTTTTCTCTTTCCTAACATGAAAGTCCTCCATTCCGGTGACACGCTTTACGGCTGTCCCATCTTTTAAAATTCATATCTGACCACTGCGCAATTTGCCACACCAAATGCGGCGTATTCCTCGTTGGTCATCTCATAAAAATAGGACTGCACCACACGCGCGATTCCATTGTGCGCCACGAGAATATAAGTTTTATCCGAAGCTGCCACCTCATCTAACAGGTTATAAATGCGCTGTGCCAGATGAAGCATCGACTCCCCGCCTTCATAACAATTTACAAACTGTTTTTTTGCTTCCCTGAACTCTGCTCCGTCTCTCGGTGTAGACTCATATTTTCCAAAGTTCTGTTCTTTTAAACGTGCTTCCTCCCTTGCCGGAATCCCGGTAATCTCTGCGATATGGAGTGCCGTGTCCTTTGCACGGATCAATGGGGAATAAAGAATCTCATCGGCTTTAATTCCCTGTTCTAAGATCTTTTTCCCTGTCTCAACCGCCTGTTTATGTCCAAGTTCCGTGAGTGCAATATCCGTTGCACCGCAGATCTTATTTTCCACATTCCAAATTGTCTGTCCATGGCGGACAAAATAAACCTGTCCCATTTTATTCTCCATTCCTGCGTGTGAAAAATCTTATTTTTCACACTGACTCCTTTTTTCTATATCCACGCATAATCACCACCGGTCACTGCAAGTGAAAGCAGCGTATCCATCCGCTCAACCTCTTCTGCTCCTTTTACCACCTGAATCAGCTTCGCACTTTCTGCTGCCACCGGCATCTCCTCGTCCGGTCCGACTTCCATATCCGGCTCTTCCCCACAATACGGACATACTAGCTGCGGTCCTGTCTGTAACGCCAAAAACCGGTTTCCACATTCTTTACATTCATAATATCCACACATCTCTGTGCCATCCGGTACATAATACATTGTCTGATCCTCCCTGTCTGCATGTCACTGTTCACTCCCTGTCAGTTAGTCCAGCAACGATCTTATGGCATCAATTTTACCACAAAGTGGTCCATGTTCCATCCTAAATAAAACCGGGCAAGACACACCTTTCTTTGTGCATCTCGCCCGCTATCATTTTCCCTTATTTTGCCACTTATGCAGATTGTCAGATTACATCTCCTTTGTGACTTTTTGTATTTCTTCCTCTGTAGCTTTCAAAAGTTCTCTCGCCTGTTCAACGGTTCCACCGTTTTCAAGATAATTTTTAATAATTCCAAGACGACCTTCCGATTGTCCTTCTAGTCTACCTTCTCTTATGCCTTGTTTACGTCCTTCTTCACGTCCTTCTTCTAACCCTTCTTCTCTCGCCTCTTCCTTCCAGACCTTTACAGCTTCATCCATATCAAATTCTGTTGCAAACATACCCATTACCTCCGATCCTAAATAAGTTAACTGATCTGTAAGAACTCCTTCCTTGATACATTCACGCACCGCGGTGTCTATCGCTTCTTTTAATTCACTTCCATTTTTACATAAGTGTTTGATTTTATCAACAAAATAACTGTAACCACTTAGTAATTTTGTCTGCTGCAATAATTTAGAGTTCTTTCCGTAGTTAATGTTATATACTCTTACCCTCAGATCAATATTAACTTTCACTCCCTCCGGGAACGCATCCGACAAGTGCATTTCCCAATATTCTTTTTGATTGCGGTCTCCATTGTAAAATACCACAAACTCCGGTGCATCCAGTTCTATCCGGCGTTCCTTGTATACGGCATTTGTTGTCATCATCTGATTGTATGTCCTTCCCAAATACATCAGAAAACGCAGCGGCATATTCTCATTCAGTGTCGACTGATGTTCCGTCAAAACAATTACACGCTTTTTTCTGACACGAAATGCCAGATCGTTTTTCATCTGCCTTGTAAATACATCTTCAATGGTACAGTCTTCTATCTCGCTTTCATCTGTCAGACAATCATCAAATAACGCATTGTACAACTCCAGCATACCCGATTTTTCTTTAAACAGATACCGGAAAAAAGTATCTTTGTACTTCGTATTGGCATACGTTTTGTCTGCAGTGTTACCTGCAGACATCCCATTCATATTTTCACTCATATGTTCTTCTCCTGATTGTACGCTAAAATAACCCCATTTACAAATTTAAAATCATGATAATAAATGCCCCAACATACATTTTCCGAAAAATGTAAGTGCAGTTTAACATCATATTTTACACTTGGCAAACAAAAACGTTATTTTGTACAAAAATTTTGCAGTTAAAGTATACAGTGTGCACAAAAAATGCCCCGGAGCGTAACGCCCCAGGACATCTTTACATTGCATATAATAATTACCGTTTTTCCAGAGATTACTGTAATAAAGAGAGTACACCCTGTGTAGACTGGTTCGCCTGTGCGAGCATAGACTGACCTGCCTGTGCAAGAATGTTGTTCTTGGAGTACTCAACCATCTCTTCTGCCATATCTGTATCACGGATACGGGACTCTGCAGTCTGGGTATTCTCTGCTGCTGTATCAAGGTTGCTGATGGTGTGCTCCAGACGGTTCTGGATCGCACCCATTTTACCACGCTGTGCAGATACTTTCTTGATTGCTGCATCAATCGTGGTAGTAGCTTTCTGGGCACCGGACTGTGTACTTAAGTCTACTTTGCTGCCATCTACTCCCAGTGCTTTTGCACTCATATCATCTATAGAGAAGCTCATGGTCTGACCTTCATTTGCACCGATCTGTAAGGTAATGCCGGTTCCATTTGATGATGATTTTGCAGAATATCCAGATTCTCCAAATAAAGCTGTTGCACTTCCAAGACCTGCACCATTGTCTAATGTAATATCTGTAACTGTGGCTCCGTTATTAATTGCATATAATGTATGTTTTTCTGTCGCATTGTCTGGATTTGCTCCACTCAATGTCACATCTAAATCCAGCCCATTGTCTTTTAATATTTTCTCGATATCTTCCTCTGTATATTCTTTTCCGGCTGCAAGATTTAATGTATAATCACCAGCTGTTACTGTACCATCCGTACGTTTCTGGCTGGCTGCCGCGTTTACAGTAACACTTTCCTGTCCATCTTTCGCTGTAAATGCAATACCGATTGTTGTACCATTTAACTCCTTACCATATCTGTTAGCTGATATCTGAATCGTATCCGCACCAACAAATGTACCTGCTGCCATCTTCTTTGCTTCAGCGGTTGCCTTTGCACCTGCTTCGGTAGCAACTCCGGCACTTGCCTTTCCAGTATATGTTCCATTATTTAATGATACGGATACCGTTGGCAGTTTAGATACCTGAGATGTACTGTCTTCCTGTTTTGCATTAGCAATCAGATTATCAATATCACTCTGTGTATAAACCTTATCCTTTACAAGATTTAAAGTCAGTGTTGTACCTGCTGCATCCCATATAGCATTCTCAGAACCATCTACACCCTTTTCTGTTGTTGCAACCTTAATGCCTGCCACATCTGATGTAACTAATGCTCCACCCATTGTCGTATCAATTGCACCATACTTTGGTCCGGCACTCGTTGTTGAACCTGAGCCTGAGAACCATCCAGCAACTTCATCGTGTTGAACTCTGTTGTCTCAGAAATTCTTGTCAGCTCTTCCTGTAACTGGGAAATCTCGTTCTGTACTGCCTCACGGTCGTCATCTGTCTCTGTACCGTTGGCTGCCTGTACGGATAACTCTCTCATTCTCTGTAAGATAGAGTGGGACTCATTTAATGCTCCCTCAGCGGTCTGGATTAAAGAGATACCATCCTGTGCATTGTCAGATGCTTTATTTAAACCGCGGATCTGGCTTCTCATCTTCTCAGAAATAGAAAGTCCTGCTGCATCATCTGCTGCACGGTTGATCTTGTAACCGGAAGATAACTTCTCTGATGATTTTGCCTGCATTCCTGTTGTAACACCTAAATTTCTGTTCGCATTCATTGCGGACATGTTGTGCTGTACTACCATTGCCATAATATTTACCTCCGTGTGATAAAAAATGTGTTCTGCCGTTGCCCGGCATCCGGGAATCCTTTCCCTTTTTTCCGTGATATGCGGAAATTTTTCTTAATTCTTAAGACATACGTCTTAAAAAGATTTATAATAAGCCCGACCCCTAGGTTAGCCTGACCTTATTACCTTGCTTCTCCTGATCTGCTGCGGCGCTCCCTCATCAGAATTGCAGCGATCTCTTTCTGTGCCTGTTCCGAAATGCCCTGTTCCTTATAGTAGTGAGTACGGTTGCTTTTTCTTTCTGCAGAACTGCGCGCAATGTTCATCTCTCTCGGTGCATCCACCAGAAGATGAATGTTATTTGCAGAACCGCCGGAAAAAACGACCCTGATGTTTTCACCGATGTCAATATAGTCACCGGGCTTTAACGTTAACTTGAGCATATAATCTGTTTTCCTCCCTGATTATCTGTTTCTCCCTGAATGCAACATTCCATATAAAATGTTGCGTTTACAGGCTTGCGGTATTTTCCGCAGAAAGGAGTCATTATGGGTACAACACAGCCGATCCGTGACAAGGACGAACTAAAAAATTTCATTGCGTATTACGAGGTTGCACATCCGAATATCCGCAACTATACGATGATCATTCTTGGGCTCTACACCGCATTGCGCATCAGTGATGTATTGAATTTAAAATGGAAAGATGTGTATTATTTTGAGAAAGACTGTTTCTTAGATCATCTTCTGATCCATGAACAGAAAACAGGAAAGGTCAATGAGATTGCCTTAAATTCACACGTTATCAAAGCACTGGACTGTTACCGGAAAACAAGAAAACCTGACGCGGAGGATTATATTTTTTCAAAACCCACCACACCTGCGCATCCGCTCTGCCGCTCCCAGGCATATCGTATTGTACGCAGAGCAGCGGACGAAACCTTATGCGTAACGCATGTCAGCTGTCATTCGCTCCGCAAGACGTTTGGCTATCATGCATGGAAACAGGGAATTTCGCCGGTTCTTCTGATGGATCTGTATAATCATTCCTCGTTTTATATCACAAAGCGTTATCTGGGAATTTCTCAGGACGAGCGGGACAGTATTTTTCATACCATTAATTTCTGAACGGATTTAAAAAAATTTAAATTTGGGTGTTAAGTTTCTTTTTGTTCTGCCGAAATAATAATTGTAAATAAAAAACGCAACATTTTATATGAAATGTTGCGTTTTTTATTTATTATGGCATAACTTTAAATTTATTATGTGTTATTGTTTGAATTATCAGACTTTGTTATAATTCTTATAAATAAAGAAGTGGATCAATCAGTCAAAGGAGTCATAGATCATATGAAAGAAAATATTGCAACCATCCCTTTAATCAAAGCATTCAACACCAAAGACGAATGCCCTTTCTGCAATTTAGAGCGCGAAGCCGAGCAGCATGCGGTCTCATTTATTTTAGGTTCCGCCTATATGGAGGATGATATCCGTGAAAAGACAGATGCAACCGGATTCTGCCGCCATCACTTTAAAATGATGTACGATTACGGCAACCGACTTGGAAATGCATTGATCTTAAGCACGCATTTGAAGAAACTGAATCAGGAACTCGCAAAAGAAATGTCCGATTTTGCCCCAGGCAAATCAAGTCTGTTAAAGCGCATGAAGCGCACCGATGCAACCTCCGAACATGAACCGCAGACTGCGCTTGGTGCATGGATCTCCAAAAAGACGACAGACTGCTATGTCTGCGATCATTTCCGTAAAATCTACGGCAGATATCTGGATACCTTTTTCGACCTGTATCTGAAAAATGAAGAATTCCGCCAGCTTTTTGAAGAGAGCAAAGGCTTTTGCCTGCCTCATTTCGGAGATCTGATTGAGACTGCGGAAAACAAATTAAACGATACGCAGAAAAAGGAGTTTTACCCGAAGGCATTTGCACTGATGCAGGAAAATATGGAACGTCTGCAAAAAGAAGTCGCATGGTTTGTAGAAAAAAATGACTACCGGAACAAAGATAAAGACTGGGGAAATTCCGCAGACAGTATTCAGCGCGGCATGCAGAAATGTGCCGGCGGCTATCCGGCAGATGAAGTGTTCCGGGCAAAGTTGTAAACTGAGGTCTTTTGGGTTCATGGAACGTAATTTCCAATGAATCAAAAAGGCATAATGATTCAGGCGAAAAACATTCCTTGTCTTCCCTAAATCATTATGCCTTTTTTCCTGCGGAAATCCGGGTATCAAAAAGTGGCTGACACCCGGGTTTTATAAATAAATTCGCCCATAAAACATATGGCGTGCTCTTTCCCCTTAGAATGGAAGTCCGCCAAGACCACCCATGCCGCCGGTAATTTTTGACATGGAATCCGAAGAGAATTCTTCTAACTGACGAAGTGCCTCATTGGTTGCTGCCATGATCAGATCCTCTAACATCTCGATGTCATCCGGGTCAACTACTTCCTCGGATAATTTTACTTTTGTAATCTCTCTCTTACCGGAAACAGTAACTTCAACAGCTCCACCACCTGCTGCTGCAGTAATCTCTTTTTCTTCTAATTCTTTCTGTGCCTCTTCCATCTGACGCTGCATTTTCTGCGCCTGTTTCATAAGGTTGTTCATGTTGCCCGGCATACCGCCCGGGAAACCGCCTCTTTTTGCCATGTGAATCCTCCTTGTTTTGCGGAGCAAAATGTCTGCTATGCATGCTATGCCTAATAGCTTGCATAGCATGTGCCTCTTGCAGGAGCAATGCCCAGCACACTGGGCACGATTTTACTCCTAAAAATCGTCTTCTTCTATTTCAAAATTAATCAACTGGCGTAAATCGGGATAGATCTCCCGCTTGGCGTGCCAGTGTCATTTAATTTTACCAGAATCTCTACCTCTTTGCCAAGTCTTTCTGCAACTGCTGCCCGAAATTCATCCTGGCAGTTAGAACGGTTCTCTTCTATATAAGTGTACGCATTGGCATCCTCAAATGCCAGGATCAGCGTACCGCCCTCTCCTAATGTCGGAACTGCTTTTTTGAGATAGGTTCTTGTGATTCCTGTCAGCTGTGATAAAATGCCGCTCCAGCTGCTCATGATCTGTTTGATATCTTCAGGGATTGCCTTGGGAAGTCCTTTTTTTTAACACCGCCGATGCGGCAGAAGAACCTGTTGTCCCCGCAGCCATGTCACCGGATGCCTGCGTTACCACAATACCCTTCTCCAGCTTTTTTCAAGACTGTCCACGCGGTCGATCAGCGAACCATAATCTTTTCCATCTCCGGTTTACATAATTTGATCACCGCAATCTCGATCAGTATACGCTTCTGTACGGCATAACGGATCTGATTACTCAGTTCTGAAAAAATACGGATATAGCGCATAAGAATGTCTGTATCTACATCTGCGCCTCTTCTTTTAACAGAGCAAGATTCTCCGTTGAAATGTCAAGCACATCCTCCATGTCATCCGAGCTCTGTACAAGCATGAGATTCCTCAGATACCAGGTAAAATCATTGACAAACTGTCCTAATTCCCTGCCCTCAATGACCATCTCATCGATCACACCGATTGCACCGGTCACATTTTTCTCTAAAATCTGACGGAGTAGTCTGCTGAAAATCTCAGTATCAACCGCACCGAGTGTTTCAAGTACTTTGTCGTAAGTAAGATCCTGCCCAAGATAAAACGCAATACACTGGTCTAACAGACTGAGTGCATCCCGCATGGAACCGTCCGCCGCCTTTGCGATATAGCGGATCGCACGTTCCTCCACTGTGACCTGCTCCTTTCCATCAGTTCCATCAGTCTTGCAGAAATCGTCTCAATGGAAATACGCCTGAAATCGTATCTCTGACAGCGGGATAAGATTGTGATCGGTATCTTGTGTGCCTCCGTTGTTGCCAGAATAAAAATAACATATGATGGCGGCTCCTCGAGTGTCTTTAGCAGTGCATTAAATGCACCTATGGAAAGCATATGAACCTCATCGATAATGTAGACTTTGTATTTGCCTTCCGTCGGACGGTATTCCACCTCCTCACGGATCTGGCGGATGTTATCCACACCGTTATTCGATGCGGCATCGATCTCGATCACATTCATGGAGTTGCCCGCTGCAATCGCCTTGCAGACCGGGCACTCTCCACACGGGCTGCCGTCTACAGGATGCTCACAGTTGACCGCCTTTGCAAATATCTTTGCGATGGTCGTCTTACCGGTTCCCCTGGTTCCACAAAACAGATACGCATGCCCGATCCTGTCTGCTTTGATCTGGTTTTTAATGTTGTAACAATGTGTTCCTGTCCTTTGACGTCCTCAAACTCCTGTGGACGGAACTTACGATATAATGCTGTGTATGACATCTTAATCCCCGAAACTGATTCCAATCCGTTTTGCCTCTTTGATCATCTGGCAATCCGGGTCTACTGTTTTTAATCTGCCTGCCACTTCACCTAATGGAACGCGTTTTGTCTTTCCATTGATCATGGCGATCATGTTGCCATAATCCTCGTCCATGACAGCCTGTGCTGCGGCAGAACCAAGTCTGGTACAGAGTACACGGTCGTATGGACACGGACTTCCGCCTCTCTGTGTATGTCCCGGAACCGTCACACGGACTTCCACTCCGGTCTCCTCAAAAATACGGTCTGCGATCTCATAGGAAACAGACGGATATTTGCGTTTTGCAACCTTTTCTTTGTACTCTTTTTTGGATAATGCCGCATCCTCTTTTGAGATAGCTCCCTCCGCAACCGCAAGAATTGTAAATCCTTTTCCGGCTTTGGTACGCTTATTAATAGCTGCGATCACTTTTTCAATGTCATAAGGAATCTCCGGCAGTAAAATGATATCTGCACCACCTGCAACTCCTGCATAAAGTGTCAGCCAGCCAACTTTATGTCCCATAACTTCCACGATAAATACGCGGTTATGGGAAGCTGCCGTTGTATGGATACAGTCGATCGCATCCGTTGCAATATTGATCGCACTCTGAAATCCGAATGTAACATCCGTTCCATAGATATCGTTATCGATCGTTTTCGGAAGATGAATTACATTTAATCCTTCCTCGCGAAGCAGATTTGCCGTCTTCTCCGTTCCATTTCCGCCTAAGATGACCAGACAGTCCAGTCTTAACTTATAATAGGTAGATTTCATCGCCTCCACTTTGTCTAATCCGTTCGCATCCGGCACACGCATCTGCTTAAACGGCTGTCTGGAAGATCCAAGGATCGTTCCGCCTTTGGTAAGTATTCCGGAAAAATCTGCAGATGTCAGTAATCTGTAATCTCCATAAATCAGCCCTTTATAACCATTTAAAAAGCCGTAAATTTCCAGCTCATCTACGTTTTCACTCAATCCTTTTACTACGCCGCGCATTGCTGCGTTTAATGCCTGGCAATCACCGCCGCTTGTTAACATACCGATTCTCTTCATCCGCGCTTCCTCCTGCATACCCATATTTACTTTGCCCAGTTTTCACATATTCCGGCCGCTGACAATCGTCTGCGCCGGTTGTGTGTCTTTCGCTCTATTTAAAATATTACCCTTTTCACGGATATTTTGCAATATTTCAGATGAAAATCAAAAAAGTACTGCAACAGGTTCTCCCATTTGAAAAACTCTGCCGCAGCACCAATCGGGGTAACAGGATTTGAACCTGCGACCTCACGGCCCCCAGCCGTGCGCGCTACCAAACTACGCCATACCCCGTAGACAAGGAACATCTTTATCGTAGATGATATAAACTTGTCAGAATCCACTATACCATATGTATATGCTTTTTTAAAGGTCGTAATGCAATTTGTATTTTTTTATTGTTTTTATGTTTTTTTTATTTTCTGGTAGAAAAAGGTTCAGATTGTGTTAAGATTTAACCTTGCAAAAAGACTATTTATTGACATTTTTTGCAATCAACAAATAATGATATGGATTTATATATCATAGAATTTGGAGGCTGATTTTATGAAAAAAGTTACTTGCTCTTTGTGGAAGCATTGCAACTATGCTGCTTTTCACACCGCTAACGATTCTCGCAGCAGAATCCGGCGAAAGCAGTACTGCAACAGTTCCGATATGGCTTTGTATCCCATTTGCCGGTCTGTTACTCTGTATCGCAGTACTTCCGCTTGTAAAACCGGAATGGTGGGAGAAAAACCAGCCGCTTGCCGTAGCCGTATGGTCCCTGTTATTTATCATTCCGTTTGCAGTGACCTATAGTGCGGAGATGCGGTCGAAACAGTACTTGAGTGTATTTTAAACGATTACCTGACTTTTATCGTCCTGTTATTTGGTCTGTTCTGTGTTGCCGGTAACATCACTTTAGAAGGCGATCTCGCAGGTTCCCCGCGCGTCAACGTAATCTTCCTTGCGATCGGTACCTTACTTTCCAGCTGTATCGGTACAACCGGTGCCAGTATGTTAATGGTACGTCCAATGATCAAGATGAACTCCTGGCGTCAGCACAAGAGTCACATTATGGTATTTTTTATCTTCCTGATCTCGAATATGGGAGGATGCTTAACCCCGATCGGTGATCCGCCGCTTTTAATGGGATTTATGCGTGGTGTTCCGTTCTTCTGGAGCCTGCATCTGTTCCCGATCTTAATCTTTAATATGGTAATTTTACTGACTGTATTCTATCTCTTAGACCGTCACAATTACCGCAAAGATATTGCAAACGGCAGAAAACCGGATATCAGCAAAGCCGGTACCACATTAAAGATCGATGGTCTGCACAACATTATTTTCCTTATTATGATCGTTGCTGCTGTTATTTTAAGTGGAACACTTCCAAACCTTGCCGCATTCCAGGATGCAGCCGGAAATGTACGCGGTATCCGTGTATTCCGTGAGGTGACACTTGGTTTTCCTTCTATTATTGAGGTTGCCATCATCCTGCTTGCTGCTTTATTATCTTTTAAAACAACAGACTCTCAGATCCGTACCAGTAACCACTTTACCTGGGGTGCGATCAAAGAAGTTGCCGTTCTTTTCATCGGTATCTTTATTACCATGCAGCCGGCACTGATGCTTCTGAAATCCATGGGACCGGAGCTTGGTCTTTCCAAACCGCTTGAGATGTTCTGGGCAACCGGTGCACTTTCCAGTTTCCTTGATAACACACCGACCTATCTGGTATTCCTGACAACTGCAGGTACACTTGGTTCACACAGGGTATTGCAACCACGGTCGGAACGATTCCGGTCAAAATGCTTACCGCGATTTCCTGTGGTGCCGTATTCATGGGTGCAAACACTTATATCGGAAATGCACCAAACTTTATGGTAAAATCCATCTCTGACGAAAACGGTGTGCGCATGCCATCTTTCTTCGGATACTTATTATGGTCAATCGTATCTTTAGTTCCGGTGTTTATCATTGACACTCTGGTATTCTTTTTATAAAGGGGGGATTTCACAATGGAAAATAATATCGAAACATCACGGGCACTTGCTACCCGCATTTATGATCTCGACAGTGAAGTTTACCGTCTGGTAGGTTCTTCCCTTGGACGCACTTTTACCGGCGACAAAGAAACAAGTATTCGTAACCTGACAACCCTGATCTCCACACATCCACAGGGACACCTGCTACGCAGTGAGATCGCTTTAATCGGTAATATGGCGCGTACGATCCGCAACAAAGAGGATCGGAGCCGTATGATGCACGAGTACAATGAGATTTTACATCAGATCGCAGAACTGCCGGAAAGTTTTGGTTCGGTTGATATCCTTGACCAGAACCTTGCTTCCTTAAATACATCCAACCTGCACCAGAAGTTTTCCAAAGACGATCATCTGATCATCTGCATTGGAAGAACACACGGAAGCGCCGGTACGGATATTGGTTTCGCGCTTGCGGATGCATTAAAGATCAACTACTATGATGTTGAAATTTTCAACCGTGTATTAGAGCGTTTAGAGGCAGAAAAAAATTCCGTCACAGACCGTGACAGCTTTACATCAAAACTTGATCAGGTTGCAAAACATGATACCAGTGCAAAACGTTTCTTAAAAGATTTCAGCCGTTATCACGGCCTGCCGAAGAAAGATGCCGTATTTTTCAACCAGAGCGATCTGATCGTGGAAATGGCAAAAAAAAGAAGACTTTATCGTAATGGGCCGCTGTGCGGATGTGATTCTGACAAACAACCGTATCCCGCACATCAGTATCTTCATCACCGCTCCGTTTGAACAGCGTGTGCGCCGTATGATGGAGGTAAACAATCTTCCGCTCAAAGAAGCTGTCCGCCGTTTAAAGAAAATTGATAAAGGACATGAACAGTACTATCATTTTTACACCGGACGTAAATGGGGAGATGCCGTAAACTATGATCTTTGTATCAACAGTGCATGCTACGGTATCGAAGAATCCGTAGAACTGATTGAGCGTATGATCGATATCCATCCGGAGAAGTAGATCACATGCTAAAGAGGCATATTGCAGAAACCAGCTGGGCTGGCTGCAATATGCCTCTTTTTTATGTTTATGTATATTTTTCTTTTATTTTACATATAATTTATAATTGTGCAACAACTATATGGTTTTCCACTATTATGCACTCTTATCCACATTATCCACAGAGTTATCCACATTTTTTTCTGATAGTTTGTGTATTGTTTGTATATTGTCTAACATTTTACATTCATCTGTCATTTCATGTTTTTGCTGTTCCAGCGTTTTCCTATACCACCCGCTTATTCAGCCATTTTCCACGTTTATACCGTATTACAAATAAAAGCGAACGGAACACCCAGTCCACATACATTCCAATCCATACGCCAAGCACGCCCATTTTCAGCGTTCCTGCAAAGAAATAGCTGCTTGCAACACGGAATACCCACATGGAAAACACGCTGACTTCCATGGTATATTTCGCATCCCCCGCTGCACGCAAAAACGTTCGGAAGAGCAAAACTGAGCGGCCAGATAAGCATAGCACAGATGGAAAAT
>ENA-OQJH01000970-OQJH01000970.1-human-gut-metagenome-genome-assembly--contig:-NODE-970-length-13446-cov-1.718673_pt1 | contig 13446 bp, 27 predicted proteins | sample MGYA00242597_ERZ504763 | MGnify/ENA primary metagenome ERZ504763 (study PRJEB26092, sample SAMD00036359) | human gut metagenome | host: Homo sapiens | study: EMG produced TPA metagenomics assembly of... | reverse complement strand
AAAGAAGATTGTCTTGTAACATCAATAATCCTCTGTGCTTCCGGACTGATTTCTCCAACACCATGTGTTCTTGCTGCATCAGAATGATATCCTTTATAAATAAGCCCTGCATCAAGACTCACGATATCTCCATTCTGAATATATCTTTTTTTAGAAGGAATTCCATGAACAACCTCATCGTTAATCGACACACATACAGAAGCCGGAAATCCCTGATAATTCAAAAAATTAGGAATGCAACCAAAGTCTCTGATCATTGTCTCACAAATCTGATCAATATCCTTGTTGTCATCCCTCTTTTAATTCCTTACGCATTCCTCGTGAACCAGTGCCAGTAAACGGCCGGACTCACGCATCAATGCAATTTCATGTTCGTTCTTTATTGTAATTGCCATTGTTTTCTCCATATCCAGCATATGCCGGTAATACGACATTTGCATATTTATTTTTACTACACAATACTATAGATACCAGGGTCAAAAAGTCAGTCTAATATATTTTATAGCCAGTTTTTTATCAATCTCTTTTTTCAGCTCACGAAACATATCATAAAATGATTCTTTTGCCCGCATAACAATACCTAATGCAATTCTTTCATTATAAGAATGCGTTACATTATTTCTCTCCTGCAAAGCTCTAAGCCACAGTTCTTCATCTTTAATCATACCAGCCTTATAGGCTGTTTTTAAAATAATTTTAGGAGAACCAGTTGCCCCATCTTCATAGCCGTGAGATTCCAGAATCTCCTTCATCATTTTCCATGACTGTTCAAAGCAGACTTCAAATAGTCCAACCAGACCTGTTAAAATAACCGTGTCATATGGTGGATCATACTTATAAATTTCCTGCATATTAGATAAAGCAGAACAAAAATTCTCATATTTTTTCATATAAAATCTTTCCTTCCCGCATAATAGACTGTCGCAGCTCATCCTGCATTTCCCTGCTCATATCAACAATATCATATTCTAATAATGTTGATGTTTCTTCATCAACATCCAGAGCAAATCTTGCAAAGTCACCACCTACAACAGCCAAATCAATATCACTGGTACGTCTGTAGTCACCTCTGGCTCTTGACCCAAATAATATAACCTTATCTATATTATATTTTCTTGCAAAAGTTCGTATCTCTTCTATTACTTTTGGTTTTATTCCTGTATGCTCCATGAGACACCCTCTCATTTATAATACTTATAATAAAAAAGGCTATCGCACTATAAGAGTGATACCGCGACAGCCCTTTTCATTTCAAACACACTCTATCCAAGAACTTTTGTGATTTTTTCAAATACTACATTGATATCTAAAGTTCCGTCTACTGTTAAAAGAGAACCCTTCTTATCGTAATACTCAATTAAAGGCTTGGTCTGATCATGATAAACCTGCAGTCTCTTTTTAACGGTTTCCGGCTTATCATCTTCACGAAGAACCAGCTTTTCTCCGCAATGATCACAGATACCCTCTTTCTTAGGTGGCATATTTACTACGTGATATGTAGCACCACAACCAACACATGCTCTTCTTCCACCCATTCTGTTGATGATATTCTCGTCAGGAACATCTACATTAATTGCATAATCAATCTTCTCATTCTGATTATTCAATGCATAGTCAAGAGCTTCTGCCTGTGGAATGGTACGTGGAAAACCATCAAGGATAAATCCTTTAAAACAATCCTGTTCTTTAATACGATCTACTACAAGATCAACAACCAGTTCGTCTGGTACAAGCTGTCCTGCATCCATGTATCCTTTTGCTTTCTGTCCGAGTTCTGTATTGTTCTTAATATTAGCACGGAAAATATCTCCTGTAGAAATATGAGGAATACCATATTTCTCTGAAAGTTTCTTGCCTGAGTTCCTTTACCTGCGCCAGGAGCGCCTAACATAATAATCTTCATTATTTATTAACCTCCAGATTTAACATCATCATATATTAAACATATACGATTTTATTCTAACCCTAATTTTGCAGGAAATACAAGAAAAATTTTGACTTATGCAACAAAGGGAGACGCTCCAGAAAGAGAAATAAGCTATATTTGTGACTTTCGTCGCTGCAGGTTGAATGTTCGCTTAACCACTCACATCCAACCTTTGCTCCCAGGCCACAAATATAGCTTATTTCTCTTTCTGGAGGCTGTTCTTTGGCTACTGAAGTAAAAACAGATTTCCTATTCTTCCTGCTCCCATTTCCAAATTCCCCAATAAATTTGTAAAATAGGAACAAGCAGAAGTTATTTCACATTCTTTGTAAAGCTGATTTCTGGATTCTTTAAATAAGTATAATAACCAGTATGTCTTCTGTATAATGTCCCCTCCAAATATCCCATATTTTTAATAACTTTACCGTTCATTTTTACAATGGATGTTGCCCATTTATTTTCAGGATTCTTTTTCCAGTTATGATTGTTATAATATTGATATCTGTATAAGTTTCCATTTTTAACACAAATTCGGATAGAGAAATCTGAACCGCCGTTTGTAAGGTAATTCTGTCCATCTTTTTTTGAAAGTAAAAGCCATCTGCCTCCATCTTTAAATGTATCCATCTTTACTACTTTGCCATTTTATAATAATAAATCTGGCATCCTGTGTAATGTCTTCCCGTTTATCGTTTCCTGCTCCTTGTGTTCCTCTTAAAAGTACAGGGCATTATTGTCCCCAATATTTACGATGGCATAATATTTTTTATTACTTACATTTTTCCTTAAATATTTTTTATATGCCTTTATCATAGTTTGATGATGTTACTTTTCTAGATTCTATTGTTTGGATTGCTTTTGAGGTATTTGTTTTTACTTTCTGATTTACTTTCTTAACCTGTTTTTGCTGGGCGGCAGCAGCCTGCACATTTCCTGCTGGAACAGACAAACCAATTGGTATTGTTGCGGCAAACAAAAAAGCTATTGCCATTACAGAGCTTTTGATTTTACTCTTTACTGCCTGTACATCTCCTCGCTTACTTTCTAAAACCTTGTTTGTAAAATTTCTTTCTGTCTTTCTCATTTTACTCATCCTTCTAAGATAATCTTTATTGAAGCCATCACTGCTTCTACCTATATATACGAGATAAAATGAGAATCCCACAAAATAAAAAAACAACCTTCTGAAGAATCCCCAAATCTTCCAACATGAATTCTGATTTGTCTCCATCAGCCAAAGACAGCACCCTAAAAAAGAAGAGAACCTATATTTGTGGCCTTAGAGCGAGGATTGAATATGAGCCTTTAAGCGAATATTCAACCCACAGTGATAGAGTCACAAATATAGTTCTCTTCTTTTTTAGAGTACGTCTCCTTTTGCCTGCGGCAAATCAGAAGTTCACCCTTTATACTGCCTGGATATTCTTTGTTGCGATTACATCAACGCCTGTTCCAGCTACGTTAGGAACGATAACATCACCAATCTTACTGGTGCTTTGACTACTACTGGTTTAATTTCATCGAGAATATCGAAAATCTTTCCTTTTGGAATTACGTCTTTTGTCTTTACGGATACAGCTGCAAGGTTTCCACCTTCTACTTTAACAATAGATGTAACTACTCGTGTTGGATTTGTTACTTCTTCTCTTGCATATTTATCTCCACGAGGACAAGTATTACCCTGTACGTCTGTTACTTCGCCGTTCTCCATTGTAACTGTAATCTGGCATCCAAGAGGACATCCAATACATGTTAATTCTCTTTTTCCATGATACTACTCCTCCTCAATCTTTACAGTGATGGTTTCAAGGCCTTCATATGCTTCGAGGTCTTTCTTCTTTAAGATAACCTGTTCCATTTCGCCTGGTGCCATAACCTGTTTTTTACGATGCTGTACTCTTTCGTCATTTAAGTATACGCTGATGTAACTATTCTTAAATACGCCGCCTACACGGAAACGTACAGTCAGAAGGTCTGCCATGTTATCTACATGGATAGTACTTGGTACTGTGAACGAACACCATCGATTGCTTTAACTTCTATTACTTTATCTGATTTCTGTGCATCTTTGCCACAGTTGCTCTTTACATAGATTGCTGCGTTCTTACCTGCTGTTGCTGCTTCTTCAGAAACGTAGTCAACAAGATCATGTACATGAAGTACGTTACCACAGGCAAATACACCGTCAATGTTTGTCTCAAGCTTTCGTCTACTAATGGACCATTTGTTACAGGGTTCATTGCTACGTCTGCCTGTTTGGATAATTCATTCTCTGGGATAAGACCACAGGAAAGAAGAAGCGTATCACAATCATAATGTACTTCTGTTCCAGGGATAGGCTTTCTATCTGGACCAACTTCTGCGATTACTACGCCTGTCAGTCTGTCTGTTCCTTCAATGTCGATTACAGTGTGGCTTAATAACAGTGGAATGTCATAGTCATCAAGACACTGTACAATATTTCTCTTTAAACCGCCAGAATAAGGCATAACTTCTGCTACAACCTTAACTTCTGCGCCTTCAAATGTCATACGTCTTGCCATGATCAGTCCGATATCTCCAGAACCTAAGATAACAACCTTTTTACCTGGCATGAAGCCTTCCATGTTAACAAGTCTCTGTGCAGTACCTGCAGAGTAGATACCTGCTGGACGATATCCAGGAATGTTCAGGGCTCCACGAGGACGTTCACGACATCCCATTGCTAAGATAACTGCCTTAGCCTGGTACATAACAATACCTTCTTCACGGTTCATTACTGTTACAACCTTGTCTTTGGAAATATCGCATACCATTGTATGTAACTTATATTCAATATTTAACTCAGCAGCCTGATCAATAAAACGTGCAGCATATTCAGGACCTGTTAACTCTTCTTTAAATGTATGAAGACCGAATCCATTATGGATACACTGATTTAAAATACCACCAAGCTGATTATCTCTTTCAATAACTAAAATACTGTCGATGCCCTCTTTTTTAGCAGCGATTGCAGCAGCTAAACCAGCAGGACCTCCACCTACGATTACGACATCATAAGATTTCATAGTATTATTCCTCACTTTCTTTCAACTCTAGTCTTCTTTAATCTTTCCTACTAACAGATTGGAACCTTCACCCTTCTTGGTGATTTCTGTCATTGGAATACCAAGCTCTCTTGAAAGAATTTCCATTGTTCTAGGAGTACAGAAACCTGCCTGGCAACGACCCATACCTGCACGAGTTCTACGTTTTACGCCATCCATAGTTCTTGCACCGATTGGACGGTTGATGGCATCCATAATCTCGCCTTCAGTAATCATCTCACAACGACATACGATGCTGCCGTTATTCTGGTTTTTCTTTAATTAAAGCGTTCTTCTCTTCTAAAGTAAGGTCTTCCATGTGGATAACGTCTTTACGTTTTGCAATGAAGTTATCTTTCTCTGGGAAGTGATATTTTGCCTGAATCTGTCCAGCGATTCTCTCAGCGATAGCAGGAGAACTTGTAAGACCTGGAGATTCAATTCCTAATGCATCAAAGAATCCTGGTGCATCTTTTGCTTCTTCGATAATGAATTCATGTTCTGGTAAATGAGCACGAAGTCCGGCGAAAGAAGTGATAATCTTATTCATAGGAAGTTTTGTTCTTGTGAGGTAGCTGTGCTGTGCTTTGTAAGCTAAATCATCAAGAATCTCCTGTGTTGTCTCTACTGCATCCTTACCTTCAACGTCTGTTGCAGATGGTCCTACGAACATATTGCCGTGGATTGTAGGTGCACAGAGGATACCTTTACCCATCTTACCAGGAAGTGGGAATACTGTTGCTGAGAAGTAATCTCCTAATTCTTTATCCATAAGGAGATACTCACCTCTACGAGCGATAATATGTTTCTTATCTTCGCTAACCATGTTATGAAGAGTATCTGCATATACACCTGCTGCATTAACAACAATCTTAGTTTCAAATGTTCCTTTATTGGTTACTACTTCGTAGTGGTCATCTTTCTTGATGATGTTCTCAACTGCATGCTCAAACTTAAATTCGCATCCGTTCATTGCAGCATTCTCACCCATAGCAATCGCAAGTCCCCATGGACAGATAATACCACCTGTTGGAACATACAGAGCTGCTACTGTATTATCAGTCAGATTAGGCTCCATCTTAAGAGCTTCTTCTTTATCAATAATACGACATCCTGGAACACCGTTCTCTTTTGCCTGCTCTAAAAGGACATCTAACTTGCCTCTTTCTCCCGGTACAGTGCAGACAATGAGGGAGCCGTTTTTCTTAATTGGATAATCCAGATCCTCCGCCAGTTCATAAAGAAGCTCGTTACCTCTTACGTTCATCTCTGCCATAAGAGTTCCTGGTTTACAGTCATATCCACCATGAACAATACCACTGTTTGCTTTGGATGTTCCAGATGCAACGTCATCACCCTTATCGATTACGCACATATTTACCTGATACTTGGACAACTCTCTTGCAGTACAAGTACCAGTAACACCGGCACCAATTACAATAATGTCATACATATCTTCTTATACCTCCATTTGTTTTGGCCGCATGACAAAAAGCTACGCATTCCCTTTCTGCTTATCTGAGCATTAAAATATATCGGAAAGAAATAAAATTCACCAGCCAATTGCTTACAAAAAAATACATTCCGATAAAATCGCACAAATATTACCGCTTATGTCACCCGTTTCTATATGTATATATTACAACATTTTCTTTGTTCTGTAAATTATACATTTTTACAAATGTGCTTAATTGTATTTTTTCCACGATGTTTGGGAAAATTCCCGATACAAAAACAAAAAATTACCCTTTGGGTGGTCAACAGACGCGCCCGAAGAGAGCGGATAGCCTTCGTCCGTCCTACAACAAAAACCTGCACTGTTCAATCATAGATTCAACAACACAGGTTTTCTATAAAAATTCGAATATTATTCTGTTAAAAATCCGGTATACTGTCGTACTAATGTCTGAGATTCAATCTGTTTCATTGTCTCTAATACTACACCAGCGATAATGATGATAGATGTTCCTCCAAAGGAGACATTCGCACCAAAGTATCCGTTAAAGAAAATCGGAATTACTGCAACGATACAAAGACCAACTGCACCGATAAAAATAATATAAGTTAAAATTGAATTTAAGTAATCAACAGTTGCCTTACCAGGACGAATTCCTGGAATGTAACCACCCTGTTTCTTCATGTTATTAGATATTTCTAACGGATTAAATGTAATCGATGTGTAGAAATATGCGAATATTACGTTGAGAACCAGGTAAACGATTAAACCGATAGACCAGTTCCAGTGATCTGGATTACACCAGTTTGACTGATTTAATGCGTTGAAAATAAATCCGGCAGCACCTTTTGAATCTGCTCCAATGAGCTGCTTGATTACCAGTGGAAACTGTAACAGTGAGGAAGAAAAGATGATTGGCATTACATTTGCTGTATTTACTTTTACAGGTAATGTTGATCCTAATCCTCCAAGCTGGCTTCCACCCTGGATTTTTCTTGAATACTGCACAGGGATTCTTCTCTCTGCATCATTTAAAATAATTGTGAGAATAATCGTTCCAATGATAACAATGAAAATAATCACTCCGGCAATAATTACGTTGCTAATCTGTTTACCTTCCATAAATTTCTGGTACAGATTATATAAATCATTAGGCATACGGGAAACGATGTTACAAAGTAAGATGATGGAAATACCGTTTCCTACACCTTTATCTGTAATCTGCTCTCCAAGCCACATAACAAAGACAGATCCTGCTGTTAAGCAGACAATCATCTCCATTACGATCAGCGGACCATAGTTTGACAAAAGGCCCTGTTTTCCAAAACCGATTGCCAGACCGGCACTTTCAAGAACGGAAAGTCCGAGGGTAACAAATCTTGTGATGTTGTTAATCTTCTTACGTCCGTCCTCGCCATCACGATACAGCTCTTCCAATGCCGGAATGGCAATGGTAAGGAGCTGGATAATGATAGAAGCCGTGATATATGGTGTTACGTTTAACGCGAACAATGACATAGATTCAAATGATCCGCCAGTAAAGGAATTCAACAGGTTAAAAGAATCTCCTAACAAAGAGTTTAAATACTGGCTGATTGTATCAGTGTCAATTCCCGGTATTGGAAGCTGACTGCCCAATCGGCAGATAATTAAAACTACTAATGTAAATAGGAGTCTTTTTCTAATATCCTTCACTTTCAGAGCATTTCTGAGAGTTTCGAACATTAAATCACCTCAGCTTTTCCGCCAGCAGCTTCAATCTTAGCTACAGCACTCTTAGAGAATGCGTTAACCTGAACTGTAAGCTTCTTGCTTAATTCTCCGTTTCCAAGAATTTTAACACCGTCAAAGGTATTTTTTACTAAACCACTTTCGATTAAAGTGTCGATTGTTACAACGCTATCTGCTTCGAATCTTTCAAGTTCGGAAACATTGATTGCATGATTTTCTTTGAGTTGATGCAAGTGAAGCCTCTCTTAGGAAGTCTTCTGTATAAAGGCATCTGTCCACCTTCAAAACCTACACGAACTTTTCCGCCAGAACGAGATTTCTGACCTTTCTGTCCTCTGCCTGCAGTCTTTCCGTTTCCTGAACCATGTCCACGACCTACACGGAAAGCATCGCTGTGTTTGGAACCTGCAGCAGGATGTAAATTAGATAAATTCATTTACGGGTACCTCCTTATCTGCAATTAAATTTCTTCAACTTTTACCAAGTGTCTAACATGCCAAATCATTCCGCGTACAGCATCGTTGTCAGGCATTTCAACTGTTTTGTTGACTTCTTAAGTCCTAATGCTTCTACAGTTGCTCTCTGTTTAGGAATAGCACCGATAGGAGACTTAACTAATGTGATTTTTAATTTATCTGCCATCTTTCTTTCCTCCTTTTACAGTTCGTCAACTGATTTGCCACGAAGTCTTGCAACTTCTTCTGGAGTCTTAATCTCTTTAAGACCAGCGATTGTAGCAAGTACTACGTTCTGTTTATTATTAGAACCTAATGCTTTGGAACGGATATTCTTATATCCTGCAAGTTCAAGAACCGCACGAGAAGGACCTCCGGCGATGATACCGGTACCTTCTGGAGATGCTTTTAATAAAACTTCTGCACTTCCAAATTTTCCAATGAAATCATGTGGGATGGAACCTACTTCATTTACAGGAACCTTAACCAGTTTCTTCATAGCGTCTTCTTTTCCCTTACGGATAGCTCAGGGATTTCAATCGCTTTACCTAAACCAGCTCCAACATGACCGTTTTATCACCAACTACTACTAAAGCAGCGAAACGCATATTACGTCCACCTTTTACTACCTTAGTAACACGTTTGATTGATACTACTGTTTCTTCTAATTCTAATTGACTAGCATCAATTAATTCGCGCTTCATGTTATATCCTCCTTGTTTAGAAATTAAGACCAGCTTCACGGGCTGCATCTGCCAGTGCCTGAATCTTACCCTGGTAAATGAAACCTCCTCTGTCGAAGACAACTGTTGTGATACCTTTTTCAATTGCTCTCTTAGCAATTACTGTTCCTAAATGAGCTGCTGCTGCAACGTCATTAGTTTTTTCAAGCTCTGCCTTAACTTCTTTCTGTACTGTAGAAGCTGAAACAAGAGTTTTTCCAACGGTATCATCGATAATCTGAGCATACATATGATTGTTGCTTCTGAATACGGCTAAACGTGGAGTAGAAGCAGTTCCGCTGATGCGGTTACGAAGTCTTCTATGTTTTTTAGCACGAACTTCACTTCTTGATTTTTTATTAATCATTCTTACTTCCTCCTAATTATTTCTTACCTGTCTTGCCGACTTTACGTCTGATTACTTCATCAGCATACTTGATACCTTTTCCCTTGTAAGGTTCTGGTTTTCTCTTTTCTCTGATTTCAGCTGCGTACTGTCCAACTTTCTGTTTGTCGATTCCCTTGATAGTAATCTTGTTCTGTCCTTCTAATACAGACTCAAGACCTTCTGGATCTTCCATTTCTACCGGATGAGAATATCCAAGAGAAAGAATAAGTTTCTTGCCCTGTTTCTGAGCTCTGTAACCAACACCGTTGATTTCAAGAACTTTTTCGTATCCCTTTGTAACACCTGTTACCATATTTGCAACCAGAGTTCTTGTAAGACCATGTAAAGATTTCATTTTCTTTAAATCGTTAGGTCTTGTAACAACTACCTGATTATTTTCAACTTTAATGTCCATTTCTACTGGAAGACTCTCTGTGAGTGTTCCTTTAGGACCCTTTACAGTCACAACGTTGTTCTCTGCAACAGTAACTTCAACACCTGCAGGGATTTCAACTGGTAATCTACCAATTCGTGACATATTGCACCTCCTTAAATTGTCGGAAAAGACCACGTCTTTTCTGTTTTCAGTAGTATATATATCTCTCATCGTCTTAGCGATGAGCTTTTCAGAAAAGGCTTTTAATAAAGCCTTTCTTCTTAAGCTAATCCCGTAACCTGTACGGTTAATGTAATGCAGTTCTTAAAGAACTACCATACAAATGCTAATACCTCTCCACCTACGTTCATAGAACGAGCTTCTTTGTCTGTAACAACACCTTTGTTTGTGGAGATGATTGCAACGCCTAAACCACCAAGTACTTTTGGCATATTTTCAACGTCTGCGTATACTCGAAGTCCTGGTTTAGAGATTCTCTTTAATCCAGAAATAATTCTTTCGTTCTTATCAGCACCGTATTTTAATGCAATACGGATTGTCTTAAATGCACCATCTCGATGATGTCATAACCTTTGATATATCCTTCTTTAAAAGAATATCAGCGATGGAAATTTTCATTTTAGATGCAGGAACATCTACTGTATCGTGTTTTGCAGTATTTGCATTACGAATTCTTGTAAGCATATCTGCAATTGGATCGCTCATTGTCATTATTAGCTGCCTCCTTCCTAATATTTCTACCAGCTTGCTTTTTAACTCCAGGAATCTGACCTTTGTATGCTAATTCACGGAAACAGATTCTGCAGATTCCGTATTTTCTTAAATAAGCATGTGGGCGGCCACAAATTTTGCAACGAGAATATTCTCTAGATGAGAATTTCTGTTTACGCTGCTGTTTAACTTTCATTGCTTTCTTAGCCATTAGAAATCCTCCTAACTATTTTGCGTACGGCATTCCAAATAAAGTAAGTAATTCACGAGCTTCTTCATCAGTATGAGCTGTTGTAACGAAGATAACATCCATACCTCTAACTTTGTCTACCTGATCGTACTCGATTTCAGGGAAGATTAACTGCTCTTTAATACCAAGTGCGTAGTTTCCTCTTCCGTCGAACGCGTTAGGATTAACACCTCTAAAGTCACGTACACGTGGTAAAGCAAGGTTAATAAGACGATCAGCGAATTCGTACATCTTGTCGCCTCTTAAAGTTACTTTACATCCGATTGGCATTCCTTCTCTTAACTTGAAGTTAGCAACGGATTTCTTTGCTTTACAAACTACAGCTTTCTGACCTGTGATTTTTTCCATATCACCGATTGCAGAGTCTAATAATTTATGATTTTCTTTTGCATCACCAACACCCATGTTTACAACGATCTTAACGAGCTTTGGAATCTGCATTTCATTTTTATAGCCAAATTTTTTTCATCATGGCAGCCTTAATCTGGCTGTCATACTGTTCTTTCAGTCTAGTCAACTTCGGTCAGCCTCCTCTCTTAAATTAGTCGATTACTTCGCCAGTTGATTTTGCGAAACGTACTTTCTTTCCATCTACAAACTTGAAACCAACTCTTGTAGGCTGTCCGTTGTGGAGAAGCATAACGTTAGATACGTCGATTGCTGCTTCTTCCTGAACAATACCGCCTGCCTGATTCTGCATGCTTGGTTTTGTATGTTTTGTAGCCATGTTGATGCCTTCTACAACAACTTTATGATTCTTAGCGTCAACGGAAAGAACCTTTCCTTCTTTATCGATATCTTTACCGGCAATAACTTTTACCATGTCATTTCTTTTAATTTTCTGAGCCACAGTAGTTACCTCCTTATAATACTTCCGGTGCTAAGGAAACAATCTTCATGAATTTCTTCTCACGAAGTTCTCTAGCAACTGGTCCAAAAATACGGGTTCCTCTTGGATTCAGATCATCTTTGATGATAACTGCAGCATTTTCGTCAAATTTGATGTAAGAACCATCTTTACGACGAGCGCCTTTTTTTGTACGTACAACTACGGCTTTAACTACGTCACCTTTTTTTACAACACCGCCTGGTGTTGCATCTTTAACTGTAGCAACGATAGTGTCACCGATATTAGCATATCTTCTTGTTGAGCCACCCATAACACGGATACAAAGAAGTTCTTTTGCTCCAGTATTATCAGCAACTTAAGTCTAGATTCCTGTTGGATCATACTATATCTCCTTCCGTGCTAACTATTTAGCCTTCTCAACGATTTCAACAAGTCTCCATCTCTTATCTTTAGATAAAGGTCTTGTTTCCATTACTTTTACTCTGTCACCAATTCTGCACTCATTGTTTTCATCATGAGCTTTTAATTTATAAGTTCTTTTTACGATCTTGTTATATAAAGGATGTTTTACGTTGTCTGTTACACTTACAACGATTGTTTTATCCATTTTATCGCTTGTTACGAGACCTACACGAGTTTTTCTAAGGTTTCTTTCCACAACAAATTCCTCCTTCCCGATTACTCAGCACTATTCTGTTCAGCAATAATTCCCTGGATTCTGGCAATATTTCTTCTGACTTCTTTAATTCTGCTGGTGTTATCTAACTGATTTGTTGCGTTCTGGAATCTCAAATTAAATAATTCCTTCTTAGCAGCTACTAATTCTTCATTAAGTTCTGCGATGGATTTTGTTCTTAAATCTTCTACATACTTAGTTGTTTTCACTGTTATCACCGCCTTCTAAATCTGCACGAGATACGATTTTACATTTTACAGGTAATTTATGCATTGCAAGACGTAAAGCTTCTCTCGCTGTTTCTTCAGGTACTCCAGCAACTTCAAACATTACACGACCTGGTTTAACTACTGCTACCCAATATTCCAGTGAACCTTTACCAGAACCATACGAGTTTCTGCAGGTTTTGCTGTAACCGGTTTATCTGGGAAAATCTTAATCCAAACTTACCACCACGCTTCATATAACGAGTCATGGCTACACGGGCAGCTTCGATCTGGTTGGATTAATCCAGCATGGATCACAAGCTACCAGTCCGAAATCACCATAAGTGATAGCTGTTCCTTTTGTAGCTTTTCCAGCCATGGACCACGGAACTGTTTACGACGTTTACTCTTTTTGGCATTAACATTATTTATCGCTCCCTTCCTTAGTTTCCTTTGTAGGAAGTACTTCACCATGTATACCCAAGCTTTAACACCAACTTTTCCATAAGTTGTGTTAGCTTCAGCGAAACCATAATCAATATTTGCTCTAAGTGTCTGCAGTGGAATTGTTCCCTCGCTGTAGAACTCTGTACGGCCATATCAGCTCCGCCT
>ENA-OQJH01000967-OQJH01000967.1-human-gut-metagenome-genome-assembly--contig:-NODE-967-length-13501-cov-1.146403_pt1 | contig 13501 bp, 24 predicted proteins | sample MGYA00242597_ERZ504763 | MGnify/ENA primary metagenome ERZ504763 (study PRJEB26092, sample SAMD00036359) | human gut metagenome | host: Homo sapiens | study: EMG produced TPA metagenomics assembly of... | reverse complement strand
CAAAGCTGTTGATAATGGTAGAACAGGTGTTGGAGTCACCCTGTGCATTCTGCTCATCAAAGGTAACTGCATCGCCCAGTGCATCGGTTAATGCATCCTTAAATCCCTGGGTAGCTGCATCCAGTGCTACGTGCTGTACCAGCTGACAGATACCTACGTTGTAGGTTTTTCCATCGGTGGAAGCTGCTGCATCGCTCTTTGCTTCTTCAGAAGAAGCTGCCTCTGTTGCTGCTTCAGACGCTGCTGCTGTGGTAGCTGTGCTGCCGGAGCCGCCGCATCCGGTCATAGATGCTGCGCAGGCTGCTGCTAATAATACTGACATGATCTTTGTAGATTTTTTCATAATACCGTCCTCTTTTCGATAAAACTCATTCGTTTTATACGAACTAAGGGTATGATACTACAAAAAATCCCCACGTCAATTATTGCTTTAAATTTCTTAGAATTTAAAGCAATAAAGTGTTTTTCGTCGTTTTTACCAATGGATTTTCCAGTTTTTCCAGTTATATTCTTGACCGGTCTTTTAAATTTTACAGGTCTTTCCAGTTTAAAGGAATAGTCACTACAAATTCTGTACCTTCATCTAACTGGGAAGTCACACGGATGGTTCCATGATAGAAATTAACAATGTGCTTTACAATGGAAAGTCCCAGTCCGGTACCGCCCTGTTTTCTGCTGCGGCCCTTATCCACCCGGTAGAACCGTTCAAAAATACGGTCCAGACTCTCCTGAGGGATGCCAACACCATTATCACGCACACGGGCAACCATATTGCCGTCTTTTTCCCGGATATTGACCCATACCTGACCGCCTGGCCGGTTGTATTTTACAGCATTGCTCACCAGATTGGAGAGCAGTTCTTTCATCTGCTGCGGATTAGCTTGATGCTAAGAGGCTGGCAGTCACAGTGTATAAATACCTGTCCAGCTGCTGCTGCAGGTTTTAAACTGTCTATGATCTCTTCAAAGGAGCACACTGACTCTCACATCTGATACAACCACTTCTGCATCCTTTGCTTCCAGTCTGGAGATCATCAGGATATCATTAATAAGGCCGGCCATATTGATGGCCTCCCTTTTGATCCTTTTGATAAAGTCCATTTTCATGTTCTCATCCTGGATCATACCGCTTTCCATTAACTCTGCATAACCCTGGATAGATGTGATAGGAGTTTTTAACTCATGGGAAGCATTGCTGAAAAACTCCTGACGGATCTGTTTTTCCTTGTCAATGCGGCTCAGATAGGCTTTCACATTTTTGGACATTTCCATGGTAGTTTCAGCGATCACATTTAACTCCGGATACTGGCATTTTTCAAAATGCAGTTCTGTATAGTCTCCTTTGTAATCTCCCTTTACCTTTGACATTTCCGCTGCAATATTGCTTAAAGGCTGTGTTACAGAGTCCACGAAACGTTTGGAAACCACCAGCGCACAGGCAAGAGCCGCCAGGAAGCTGAAAAGAGCCGCCGGAAGGAGCATGGTCAAGTATTCGCTGGCACCGGAATAAGGCACGGAAACACGGATGATCATATCGGCCCAGTTGGATCTGTAGGCCACATATAAAAGATTTCTCTTTAATGTGTGGGAATAACGTTCCGCAAAGCCACTGCCTTTTTCATTGCCTGGACTACTTCTTTTCTGCTTAAATGATTGTCCAGTTCAGCCGGATCTGCATCTGAGTCAGAAACCACCGTTCCATCTGTACGGATCAAGTCAGACGGCTGGGATTTCCCGCTGTAAATTCTCCATCCGCTGCACCTGACCTGCCAGATCTCCCTCATAATCCAGAGTCTGATCCAATATCTCCATGGTGTAAAGCATGTCTTTTTTTGTTGTATCCAGTATCGTATTCCGGCTGGCAATATAAAAGATGACGCTGTTGATACACAGCGCCGCTAAAAGTACAAAGATAAATTTCTCAAGAATGGCTTTCTCATACTTTTCCTCTCTCTCCGGTTTATCCTTCCTGATGCACCAGTCTGTAACCTACACCACGGACTGTCTTAATGCAGGAACTTTCCTTATCTCCCAGTTTCTGACGCAGAGTACGGATGTGCACTATCAGCGTTCTTGTCCTCCCCGTCGTATTCACTAGCCCAGACTGATTTAAAAGTTCGTCTCTTGTGACCACACGGGACTGGTTTTCCATCAGATAGACCAAAAGTTCAAATTCTTTTAAGGTCAGTTCACATAAATGACCTTCACTGGTCACTTCCCTGGTCTTTTTGTTGACTACGATATCTTCAAAAGTAAGGGTATCCTTCTTCTCTTCTCTTTTGCACGGCGCAGCAGGCTGCGTATCCTTGCAGAAAGCTCCAGAACACCAAATGGCTTTACCATATAGTCATCAGCGCCGCAGTCAAGACCTACTACTTTGTCCAGCTCTTTCTCTTTGGCAGTTAAAAGCATAATGGGAAGTTCCTGCAGGCCATCTGTCTGGCGTATCTTGCGGATTGCCCGTAACCCCATCCATTCCCGGAAGCATCCAGTCAAAAATAGCAAGTGACGGTACTTCTTCTTTGATGCGCTCTAATCCTTCTTCTGCTGTTTCAAAGCCTTCTGCCTCATAACCAAAGCCTTCCAGCGCTATTTTTAAAAGATTGCGTATGTTTCATCATCTTCGATGATATAAATTTTATCCATGGTGATCCTCGTCCTTCCCTTTTTAACCGCAAAACCGCAGTATGCAGTTATGTTCTTATCATCAGCATACCACAGCTGTGTAAAACAAAAACAGCCAAATGTAAAATTTATGTAAAATCTCACATTTGGCTGTTATTCAAGCGGCTCTTATAACGTTTATTACTCACTTCTAAGTGCATCAATAGGGTTTAAGTTTGCCGCCCGTCTTGCCGGCATATATCCAAAAACAGGCCAATGGCTACTGACACCCCAAAGGAGATCAGCACTGCCGCCAGTGTAGGGATGTGGAGATCCCGATCATGGTTCCCACTACTTTTGTGGCTACGCAGCCGATGATGATCCCTACCACGCCGCCTAAAGAACTGGTCACTGCCGCCTCAATGACAAACTGCTGTAAAATAGTTCCCTTGTCAGCTCCCAGTGACTTTCTGATGCCGATCTCTCTGGTACGCTCAGTTACAGATACCAGCATGATATTCATAACACCAACACCTGCAACTAAAAGGGAAATTCCGGCAATACCGCCTAGCATACCGCTCATCATGGCGATCTGTTCATTTAAGGAGTCCAGCATCTCACTCATAGCTGTTACTCTGTAAAGGTCACTGTCTTTAAAGGTCTCATACAGGAAATTCTGGATCAGGGTCTTGGCTGTATCTGCATTATCTGTATCTGATACCGTTAATGTATAACTGCTGATATTGGCGCTTCCTGCAAGCTGGTGGCTACGCTGTAAGGGATCCACACGAAATCATCCGTTCCGCCGTCTTCCATGTTATCCTCATCCTGAGTCTCCACGATACCAACTACTTTAAAGGCATAACCATTTATTTTCAGTGTCTCATTAATGGCCTTTTCTGCACTTCCAAACAGTTCCTGGGCCACATAGGAACCGATCACACATACTTTCTGCCGGGAAGCAATATCAGAATAAGCAATATTTCTTCCGATCTGCAGATCATAATCCTTCATATCCAGGTACTGCTCGCTTCTGCCTGCACACTGGTAGAGTCCATGGAGTCATCTCCCTTTTTTACAGTAGCTGACAGAGATACATTAGGCTGATGCCATCAAAAAGATCTCCGTGTTCATCGTAAAATGCATACATCTGATCTACATCTACAGTACGGGATGTAAGATTGGTCATATTTACATTGATCTGGTTTACACCCATGCTGGCAAAGCTTTCCACTACGCTTCCCATATAGCCATTGACCAGACTTACCAGGATAATGACCGCTGCCACACCGATGATGATGCCTAACATAGTCAGGAAAGAGCGCATCTTATTGCCCCATATGCTTTTTATAGCCAGTTTAAAGGATTGCAGCATAATCTTTTACATCTCCGTCAAATATTTTGTGTCCATCCGCAATGCGCACCACCCGTTTTGCCTCCATGGCAATAGAATTATCGTGGGTGATCATTACAATGGTATTTCCTTCTTCGTTTAACTGTTTTAAGAAATTTAAAACCTCACGGCTGGTCTTGGAGTCCAGGGCGCCTGTAGGTTCATCTGCCAGGATCAGGGACGGATCCCCGGCCAGCGCTCTTGCAATAGATACACGCTGCTGCTGACCACCGGATAACTGATTTGGCATATTTTTCCATTTTTCTGCCAGACCTACTTTTTCTAAAGAAGCCATAGCCCGCTGCCTGCGTTCTTCACTTCCCACTCCTGCATAGAGAAGAGGAAGTTCTACATTTTCCAGGAGATTTAACTTTGGAAGAAGATTGTACTGCTGGAAGATAAAACCGATCATCTTGTTGCGGATCCTTGCAAGCTGTTTATCTTCCATTTTGCTTACATCTTCCCCTCCCAGGTAGTATTCTCCTTTGGTAGGCACATCCAGCGCTCCGATAATATTCATCAATGTGGATTTTCCGCTTCCGGATTTCCCACAATCGCTACGAACTCACCTTTGTCAATAGCTACGCTACATCATCATTGGCACGGACCTCTTCGCCGCAAGATAGTAGATCTTGAAAATGTGGCGAAGATCAATAAGATGGCTGCCTGGTTTATCCAGATCTGTACCATTTGTGCCATCATTCTCAATTTGAGATTTTATCTCATGAGTATTTTTCTCATTCAAGTTGTTTGTTTTATTCTCAGCATCTTTCCGACCTTTCCACAAACGAAACATAAAAACTCCTTTCACACTGCCCTGCTCTCTTGTGGATAACTCTATCTTGGGCCGCCGCCGTTTCCACCACGGTTTCCGCCGTCATTACCGCCACCGCTTGGCGGGCCGCCCATACCGCCTCCGGGGCCGCCCATTCCCGGGCCACCCATAAAGGAATTGGTAGAACCGGTGCTGGATTTAGCCACATAGACTGTATCACCTTCAGAAAGTCCGCTCTTGATCTCCACATAAGAGTCGTTGGTCAGACCTGTTTCTACTTCCACTGCCTTAAAGCCTGCTGGAACCGGTCCCTGCTGCTCTTTTACAGAGTCATCTTTGATATAGACCTGGTTGCCTCTCATCAGGGCATCTACCGGGATGGTAAGAACATCATTTGCTTCTTCCAATGTGATCACACCGTCTACATTCATACCAGGAAGCAGATCTCCTACTTCATCCATGTTACAGTAACCGGATAGGTGCTGACACCATTAGAGTATGTACTTTCCAGACTGACATTTGTAACTGTTCCTGAGAAGGTCTGGCCCTCAAAGGCATCTGCTGTTACAGTTACATTCTGGCCCACCTTTACACTCTGGATATCCAGCTCATCAATGGACATTTTAAATGTCAGTGCAGACAGGTCATAAATAGTTGCCAGTGTAGTGGTAGAACTGGTATTTTTTGTAATGTTATCTCCTACCTTAAAGTTCTTTGTGATCACCTGTCCGGGAGATCGGTGCTGTGAGTTGGTATAATTATCGTAGCTGTCCTGGGTGCTTTCCAACTTGCTCTGGGCAGACTCTACACTTTCCTGGGCCTTGTCTAAAGCATCCTTATAATTGCGCATCAGTTTTTCTGCTGTACGGGAAGTCATACGGAAAATAGGAGTTCCCTTGGTCACATAATCGCCCTCATGGACCAGCAGTTCTTCTACTTCTACGCTTACAGCCAGATCTGCGTTCATAGTAGTATCTGTGGAAGCCTTAAAAGTACCTCTTCACTGCCTACAAACTCACCGATCTGGGCAGAAGCTACTGTTGAAGTGGTAAGTCCGCCTGGATTATTTACAGTGATCGTCACATATTTTACCAGACGGCCGCCGGAAAGAGTCTCTTCCCTGTTTGCAACTGCCTTAACGGTACCTTCGATCTGCTCCCCGGAATCAACCAGTGTAAGAACAGCTGTGCTACCTACAGGGATCAGTTCTGTTTCCCCGCTTAAAAATGGAATGCGGATCTCCATCAGATCATCACTGTAGATGTCTGCCAGCTTTGTATTTCCGCTGACTTTATCTCCCACGCTGATATACAGTTCCTTAATATAGCCTGTATCAGTTGCCTTATATGTATTTCCGCTGTAATCCGATGCTACCTGGTTATAATCATCCAGTGCGTCTGCATAAGAGGTCTGGGACCGGGTAACAGAATTCTGGGCACTGTTTAAGTCTGTATCCATACTGGATCGGTCGATCTCATAAAGGACCTGATCCTTCTCCACCTGGTCACCTTCCTCAAAGTTGGCAGATACTACCTCACCTTCCACCATGGAAGTGATGCTGTAAGTATCCTTTGCCTCCAATGTGCCGGAAGAAGACAGCTGGGAACTGATGCTTCTTTTTTCTACGGTTGCTGTATTTTCTGCTGTTGCAGCTGCCGCTGCTGCCTTAGCCTTATGACTTTTCCATACAAAGATAGCTCCTGCTGCAATGGCGATCACAAGAAGGATGATCACCAGTTTGATCCACTTTTTCTTCTTTTCATAATATCCCCCTTAGTATTCAAGTGCATCAACCGCTGTATAAGAGCTTCCGTTGCGGTTACATACCAGGACTACGTCATCGCCTACTTCCAGATCTCCATAAATAGAGAACATATACTGGAGTTCCGAAGAGTCAAGCTGATGGTCAGGTAACCATCAGAGTCTACATCCTCGCTGGTATCAAAGCTGTCATCTGAATTTGCCTGATCTACTTCAATACGAACAGAAGTTGGTGTCATAACATCCGTGGATTTATAATAAATTATTTTGACTCTCACCTTTAAGAGGATATAAGAGTTATTGCCGGAATTATCATCATTGTCCCAGCCCATGGTGGTATAAGCCAGATCGTCTTTGATTTTACATTGTAATATAAAACTGCAAAACCAGCCTGCTGCTGGCGGATTTACTGCAGATAAAGTACTTGCCACACCATTTAAGAACACATTTGCGTCTTCTGTATCAAAAGGTACAGACTGGGAAACGCTGAAGTTTTTATGTACCAGGATCGGGCCTTTCCGCTCATCATCCAGAATAGTGATGGGATTGATCTCACCGTCAGAATTTAACTCACAGTCTAAGATCGTACCATAGATCTCATTGCTGTCCTTTTTCTTGGTCTTTAACAGGTTATAAAAATATTCATGCAGTCTGTCTGGTTCACCTCATCGGCAGCCTGACGGCTACATCCTCGTTTAATTCCAGATAGTTAAACTTGGATATGCGGGAAGAGACCAGATCTCCTGTAAAATCATCATCTGTATAACCTAACATGGTAAGGATAGCCTTTACTGCATCTTTATAAAGGACCGGATCCTCCGGTTTGAATTTTCCACCTAAGTACCCACTCATCCAGCCTTCTCTTGCTGCAATGCGGATATACACTGCATTTGGATCCGTTGCCGGCACATCTGCGTAAACAGAAACATTGGAAGTTGGCAGATTTTCGCGGTAACTGGATGCCTTTACCAGCATTTTTGCAAAGTCCGCTCTGGTAACACTTTCCCTGAAACTGGATATCTCCATGATACCGGTCAGCTTTACAACCTGCTGGCGCAGATTAAAATTGGCTGTGGAAATATTGTCTGCCCATGCGGTTATACTCAGTATAGGAGAAATAGCCGCTGCAGCCGCCAGAGAGCCCGCACAGGAAACGTGTGTTGGTTTTTTCGTACTTTCATAATGGAAAACTCCTCTCAAACAATTCACATCTGTTTAAACAACTTTTTCGTATTTGTTCATGTTTCGTTCATTGTTTGAAAGTTTATCATTGGTTTGTGAACAAAATGTGTTCTGGTTGTGTTTTTTTTGGTCAAAAATAGTCACAGGCGGGACCTTCGTTAATAGCCCAAGAAACAAATGCCACCTTGCGGTGGCGCTTGTTTTTCTTTTGGGCTTGTTACATGAGAGGTGCAATCAATCTTAAAAATCTTCCTGCCTTGGTCCCGAACCAGTTGTACTGTGCGCAGTCCTTTAACGTAACAGGAATACATTTTTCCAGTGTATTTTCAAAATCCTTCTCCACATCTGCAACTGTACTGTTTCTGTATAAATAGGTTCCACATTCAAAATGCAGATATAAACTTCTGAAATCCAGGTTGATGCTTCCCACTGCTGCCTTTTCATCATCACTGACAAAGATCTTTGCATGGGTAAAACCAGGCTCATACTCGTAGATCTTTACACCGGAAGCGATCAGCTCTGGATAATAAGTCCTTGCTAACAGATAGGCATATTTCTTATCCGGGATATGGGGCATGATGATCTTTACATCGATGCCGCGCTTGGCCGCATAGGCCATGGCATTTTTCATCCCGTCATCCAGGATCAGATAAGGGTGATAATGTGTACATAGGACTTTGCCTGGTTTAATATATCCAGATAGACCTGCTCTCCCACCTGTTCTTCATCTAAGGGACTGTCTGCATAAGGCATGACAAAGCCATCTGCCTTATATACCTCCGGCAGTTTGTAATCCGCCGGCACCAGATACTGCTCATAATTTTCTTCATTCTTACTTTTGGAGCTGGCCGCATCCCACATCTGCAAAAACATCATGGTGAAGCTTTTTACAGCATCTCCCTTGATCATGATGGCTGTATCTTTCCAGTGCCCAAACGTTCTTTCCTGTTAATATACTCATCTGCCAGGTTCACACCTCCTGTAAAAGCGGTGTGTCCATCGATCACTGTAACCTTTCTGTGATCCCTGTAATTCTGGTGGGTGGAAGGCACTGGTTTGGATTGGGGAAAACATCTGGCACCGGATGCCATATTTCCAGTTTCTGGGGATAATGATAAGGAAGGAGCATAAGACAGCACATACCATCATACATGACACGTACTTCTACTCCCTCTGCCGCCTTCTGCCTTAAAACCTCCAGGATACTGTCCCACATATAGCCCCGGTCAATGATAAAATATTCCATGAAGATAAAATGCTTTGCTGCTTTTAATTCTTCCATCAGCTGCTCAAACATATCTTCTCCCAGAGGAAGAATTTCGCTGTTGTATTTTCATACACAGGGAAACCTGCAATGTGGTTCATATAATCTACCAGACGGCTTCCACGCACACTGGCTGCCCGCAGCCGCTTCTGCACCTGTGGTCCTGGACAAGATAAGGTTTTGTTTTTCAACAGACAGATTGACCCGTCTTGCCAGCGCCCTTGTCTGGAACTGGACCTGCACAAACACATATAAGATAATACCGAAAATAGGGATCAGCAGTACCGGTATGATCCATGCCATTTTAAAGCTGGAATCCATAGGCCGGTTTAAAATAGCGATGACAACAGATGAGCTTACCAGACATAAGTAATATAAACAAAATGAATATAATTTCCCAACCAGCGGAAAATGCTGAAGAAAAAGGCGATCTGCAAAAGCAATCCCAGGATCACAAAAGTGGTCCTTCCAAAAATGATCCTGAAAAGGCTTCTCGGTCTCGGCTGTGATTTCATGTATATCGCTCCTCATTTCACATTTTTCAACAATAAAATCTACTTCTATCATAACTTATTTAAACAATAATTATCCCACTTTTTTCCATAAAATGCAATGTACACATGTAAGATCATTGTCAAATCTATGTCAGATCACTGGATCACCCTGTTTTGATACACACAAAAGGCCCGGAGCCATATTCTGACTCCGGACCTTTGTCACGTTCTTTTTCCCGTATACATTATATATGTATGTTTTCCTATTTCCCTTATTTATCCTAGTTTTCCACTTCCATATTCTTTGGAGGATCAGGTTCATGATAATTGCTACTACAAACACAACTGCTACTACGTTTGCAGAGAATACAGACTGAACAACTGGTGAGAATTCAGCCAGATACCACTTTCACTGGTAGTGGTAAATCCAATACCAATGGATAATGCCATTGCAACAATAGTGATATTTCTCTGGGTAAATCCACAGTTAGCGATCATCTGCATACCAGATGTTAAAATGGTACCAAACATCATGATGGTACATCCGCCCAGTACAGACTGAGGAAGGGATGCAAAGAAGTTACCGATCGGTGGGAACAGACCTGCCAGGATCATTGCAACTGCACCAGTCATGATAGTGAAACGGTTTACAACTTTTGTCATTGCTACCAGACCTACGTTCTGAGAGAAAGAGGTAACTGGCGGGCATCCGAACAGACCGGAAATAAAGGAACCATAGCCATCACATGCTAAGGAACCGGAAATCTCTTCTCCTGTGATCTCACGTCCCAAACCGCCTGCTACCAGTGCAGAAGTGTCACCAATGGTCTCAGCAGCAGATACCAGGAAGATAATGCATGCTGACATGATGGCTCCTGCGTGGAATTCCGGTTTGATCGGCAGCAGATGTGGAAGTGCCACGATGCCGCCGGACATGATCATACTTAAATCTACTTTACCCATAAAGATTGCAACAATATAACCAACGATCAGACCAGCTAATACTGAAAGCTGTTTTAAATATCCCTTAGCAAACATATTCCAAAGCAGACAGGTTGCTAATGTGATCAGACCTAACAGCAGGTTTGAAACGGAACCAAAGTCGGTTGCATAGCCGCCGCCAAAGGATCTGGCACCTACAGTAAACAGTGAGAAACCAATAGCGGTTACTACAGATGCTGCTACGATCGGCTTATGATCTTTCTCCAGTACTTTGCAAAAAGTCCCAAAGTTCCTTCAAACAGACCACCGATCAATACGGCTCCTATTACTGCCGGATACCCGTAATTAGCTGAGATCGTACTAAGTACAGTTACGAAGGTAAAACTGACACCCATTACAACGGGAAGTCTAGATCCGATCTTCCATAAAGGATATAACTGGATCATCGTTGCGATACCTGCTGCGAACATTGCGTTCTGAAGAAGCATACCAAGCTCTGCTCCGGTAACCGGTACCTTTGCGGCACCTGCGATCATGGTGATCGGTGCCAGGTTAGATACGAACATTGCCAAAATATGCTGAAGACCAAATGGAATGGCCTTTCCAATGGGCACCCGCCCGTCTAGTTTGTAAATGTTGCTGATACTGCAGTTTGCATTCTCTTTCATAGTTTTTGCTGCCTCCAATCTTCCCCCGATTATTCTTTATGGCTTACCTTGTAAACCTCCTCCACAATACGTTCCATGGCATTTAAGATATTCTCATATCCTGTGCAGCGGCACAGATGCCCGGAGATCAGTTTTTTCAGCTCCTCTCTGTTATATTTTTTTCCTGTTCCTACAATTTCTACTGCACTCATGATCAGGCCCGGAGTACAGAAGCCGCACTGCACAGCTGCTTCTTCAATGAACGCCCTTTGGATCGGAGACAATTCCCCGTTTGGTCCCTTCAATCCTTCTACGGTCATTACACTCTTTCCGTCTGCCCACATGGTGAGATATATACAGCTGTCAATGGCCTCTCCATTGACCAGCACAGTACAGGCACCACATTCTCCTACTTCACATCCTTTTTTACGGATGTAAGTCCTAAGCGGTTGCGCAGTGTATCCAGAAGAGACTCTCTCTCATCCACTGCAAGTTCTGTTTCCTTTCCGTTTACTGTCATATGAATGATCTTAAGCATCCTCTTCACCTCCTGCTCTTCTTATAGCCTCTGCCAGGCCACGTTTTGCCAGCTCTTCGATCAGCTGAAGACGGAACTCCTTAGAAGCTCTCCAGGAAGATCTTGGATTTACTTCTGTGAGCGCCAGCTTGGCAAACTCTGCTGCTGCCTCTTTATCAGAAACAGCCTTTCCTCTTAAATACTCTTCTGCTGCGTGACATCTTAAAGGTGTAGGTCCGGCAACCCCGTATCCCAGTCTTACATCTTCAATGGTCTTTTTGTCAGCAGACAGTTTTACACGTACAGCGCAGCCTAAGGTCGCGATCTCCATGGCTTTACGCTTTCCATATTTAATATACTGTCCGTACCAGCCTTCATAGTCCTCTTTTTTGATAATGAAACCGGTGCAGACCTCACATCTGTCTCTTACTGTGCGTCCTGGTCCTGTATAGAACTCATGGATCGGCACCTCTCTGTGTCCTTCTGGTCCTTCTAACTGGATCAGCGCGTTTAGGGTCCACATACTTGCTGCGGAGTCTGCGGATGTAGCGCCGTTGCAGATATTTCCGCCAATGGTACCGGTATTACGGATCTGAGGTCCGCCTACCATATCTACTGCTTCGCCTAACATAGGAACCAGCTTCTGGATGGTGGGATCATTGGTAATATGGGAAAATGCAGTTGCAGCTCCGATCCACAGATCTCCGTTTTCCAGGACTTTTACGCCCTTTAATTCTTTAATATTGTGGATGGATACCAGGGCTCTTCCTGCATCCTTTCCCTCTCTTACACGGATGAGTACGTCGGTACCGCCGCTGATGACTTCTGCCTCAGGCTCCCGTACCAGTGCTTCCACTGCATCCTTTACATCTTTTGCTTCATAAAATGATTTAATATCAAACATACTCATTCACCTCCCTAGATCAGACCTTTTTCCTTGAATTTTTCGATCAGTCTCTGTGCTGTCATAGGACTTACGTTCATATGAACACCGGTAGCATTTAAGATCGCATTTCTTACTGCAGGCGCAACCGATTGCAGGTGGCTCACCCAGAGACTTGTTTCCATAAGGGCCTGTTGGGTCATCTAACTGGATAAACTCCACATGAAGATCCGGCGCATCCATAGCAGTCGGGATCTTATAATCCAGCAGGTTGTTGTTTAATGGACGTCCTGTCTTTCATCCACTAATAATTCCTCGGAAAGTCCAAATCCAAGGCTCATGCTCATACCGCCATGTACCTGTGCCTCTGCTGTCTTTGGATTGATCAGGATACCGGAGTCATGAACATTGATGATATCCTTTACAGTTACCAGTCCCAGTGGCATATCTACTTCTACGTCTACAAAGCAGCAGCCGGAGGAGAATGTATTATCCAGACACTGGTTGGTCACTTCTGCAGTCAGATGAATGGATTTATCTAATGAATAGAAGCTGTATCTGCTACTACTGCCACATCAAAGAGGACCGGATCACCACCGTGTACAACGATCTTGCTGTCAACGATGTCTAACATATCTTCCTTAACCTCATCTTCCGGATGGAGTCCTAATGCTTCACGAAGCTTTCCGGCTGCCTCTTTTACCAGATCTGCGTACACAGTCTTAGAAAAGATCCGTCACATCATGATTTAACATGTATGCTGCATAGTCCAGAATACGGTGTCTTAATTCCGTTGCACATTTCTTGCAGGCCATACCGGATACATAGGTCTGGCGGGACGCATAAGCGCCAGGTGTCGAAGGGGTCACATCCGTGTCCTGGGTGGAATTGATGTATACCCGGTCCAGGGAAATCCCCGTGGTTTCTGCGGCCATCTGGGAAAATACCGTATCTGCGCCCTGTCCGATCTCCGTAGCTCCCATGGACAACTGAATAGAACCGTCCTGATTTAATGTAATGCGTGAGGAGGCTGTCTCAAG
>ENA-OQJH01000966-OQJH01000966.1-human-gut-metagenome-genome-assembly--contig:-NODE-966-length-13506-cov-2.204799_pt1 | contig 13506 bp, 12 predicted proteins | sample MGYA00242597_ERZ504763 | MGnify/ENA primary metagenome ERZ504763 (study PRJEB26092, sample SAMD00036359) | human gut metagenome | host: Homo sapiens | study: EMG produced TPA metagenomics assembly of... | reverse complement strand
AAAAGTTTTGTATTCATAAAATCACCTCGCATTGAAAAAGTAATCAACGCAAGGCAACATTTTTTTCGCATTTTATCAAGTGCTTTTAGACATTTTTATTTTATATTTTTGATATATCTTAAGTTGATGACATTGCCCGCATAGCAGGTGGATTTTAGTCTCAAATAACTGCACACCACGCACTTATTTGAGACAGGCTAAAGCCTAATATGTAAAAACGACGCTGATCCGTAAAATAGATCAGCGCCGTCTCACTGTTTTAAATCTTTATTTTTTCATTCTGATTTCAAATTATTCTCATCAGTTTGAATATCCGGCGATTAGTCTTCTTTTTTCCGAAGAACTGTAACTGCCGCTCCTGCCGCTAATGCTAATCCTGCAAGCGGAATGATCGGTGATACGCCGTTGTCTCCTGTCTGAATTGCTTTATCCTCATCTTTCGGATCCTCCGGTTTTGGAGTTTCAGGTTTCGGATCTGCCGCTACTTTTTCAAAGTTTGCTTTCAATGTTACATCTCTGTCCACTTTAAATGCATACTCTGCTTTATCGGAAACTTCCTTACCGTCTACTGTCCAGTTCACGAACTTGTATCCGTCTTTTGCCGTTGCAGTTGCCGTTACGACATCTCCTGCTTTATAGCTTTCTTTTGCAGGATCAAGTTTTACTGTTCCCATCTTGTCGTCGTTTACAGTTACGTTCAGCTTGAATGTATCTTCTGTTACCGGCGGTTTCGGCTCTTCTTTCGCTTTGAAGTTCGCTGTCAGTTCCATATCCTTTTCTACAGCAAACTCGTACGCTGCAGAATCGGAGAATACTTTACCTTCCGATGTCCAGTTTACAAACTCATATCCTTCTTTTGCTTCTGCGATCACGATTACTGTATCGCCTTTTGCATAGTTTTCTTTCACCGGATCGACCGCTACAGTTCCCATCTTGTCGTCATTTGCTTTTACTTTTACTGTAAATGTTTCTTCTACAGGATCTTTTGCTTTGAAGTTCGCTTTAAGCTCCATGTCTTTGTCAACTGTAAACTTGTACTCTGCCTTCTTAGAAACTTCTTCATCGCCTACTGTCCAGTTTACGAACTCATATTTGCTTTCGTCTTTTACTTTCGCAGTTGCCGTTACTTCTGTTCCTTCTTTGTACTTATCAACTTCCGGGCTAAGCTTTGCCGTACCCATCGCTTCATCATTTACTGTTGCCGTTACTGTGTACTCTTTTACTTCAGGAACGTCTTTTACCACCGTGATCTTATAGTTTATTCCTTCTGATGCCGCTACAGTTACTGTTCCTTCTTTCACACCTGTTACTACGTTTCCGGCAGATGCTTTGTAGAAGCTCCATCCGTTATCATCACTCGGATAAGCTGCAACTTTATTATTATTTCCTGCCCAGTTGTTCAGATAATAATTATTTGCCGAAACAGAGAATCCTCCGTTTGCTCTTGCTCTGATCGTCAATACCTGCTCTGCATCCTTCAGTTCCACATTATTTCCAGAAATATTAATGTATTTGCCTGACGCGGCATCTTTCATCGTATAGCCTTCGCCTGATTTGGTAAGCGTCCACATAAAGTCTTTCGCAGTCTCATCATTATTAAAGTTGACCGCTTTCATTCCAAGACCTTTTTCAGAACCTGCTGCTGTACTTACCGTATTCAGCATGATATGACTATTATTTCCGAATAAATATGTTCCTTCTGTGATTTCTGAAATTGCTTTGTAAGGCGGCATGTTCTCACGTTTTTCCAAACTTACGATACCGTCTTTTGTCACTTCGGATTCATTTAAAATCTTGCCCGGTACGTTATATGTCTCGCCGATCTTGATTGTTACTTCTTCCACATCATTTTTCACGAAGATGAAGTATGTCTTGTTACCGATCTTCACAGATGTTTTGCCTTCTGCTTTTCCGGTAATTGTGATATCTGTCTTAGCACCGATTGTCTCATCTTCATACATTTTGCCTGTTACCTTCGCAACATAGCTATATTTTTCATTTCCCGTTGCCGGATTCAACAAATAGTAATTATTGCCTTCTACAGTTGCCTTCATAGCGATCAAGTATTGACCACCGTTCTCAATTTCTGAGAGTTCACTGATTTTTGTATATCCTGGGATCTCACTATCAACTACATTGTCATCTTTTCGATAAAGTTCAAAATCACATTTGCCTTTACTATCTACAGAACCATTTCTATCGAAATGGAATTTACTTGCATCATCTTTCCAAAAATACAAATATTTGCTGTTTGAAGCGTCTTCTGCCTGCTGTAACGTAAATGCTTCTCCATTTTTAGCAACCGTAATAACCGCCTCTGTCTCGACAAGTGGTCTGTTAGCTCCTGATGATGATTTTGGTCCGAGATAAACCTTTTTCCCATCCTCTGTTACTGCTGTGATCTTATACTGGTTTTCTGTTCCCTCCTGTTTATCAAACGTAAACAGGCATTTACTGATCTTCTTCTCACCGCCATTATCAAACTGTGCATTAGTTCCAAGCGCTACCGAAGCCTCTTCTTTTATCGGGATATTTCTTCAACTACTTTGCAACATGATTAAATTACTGCTTGCAGCAGATGGATTTACCGCATAATAAGTTCCATCATCCGCCTTTGCCGTAATTAAATATTTCGTACCGCTTGTAAGTTGAGAAATATCTGTCACTTTCTCATACCCCGCATTCCCAGATCATTTTTGCACCTGGCGCCGCTTTCCATAATTCCATGTGACACTGTGCCACATCACTGCTGTATCTGTCAAAGTGCAGCTTAGAAGTATCGCCCTTCCAGAAATAAAGATATGCACCGCCTGTTCCTTCTGTCATATCTTTTAAAGATACCGTTCCATCCTCATGTGACTCTAATAAAATTTCTGTCTCTGTCTCTGTGCTTACACACTGTGACGGTGCTTTTTTATGGTTCACATATACTTTCTTATCTCCAGCCTGTGCGGAAATTTTATATGTATTTTCTTTATTTGCCACACTCTCAAATGTAAACATGCAGTTATCCAAGGAGACTTTCTCTCCATTAAAATTCGCCTGTGCAGTTGCAAGCTGTGCTTTTACCTGTTTCTCAACTGCCTGTGCATCCTCTCCTACCAATGTCACATCTGCAATATTTTTATCAAGACCGTCTAATGTGCTGTCACTGTAATTTCCTGTCTTGTCTGTATATGTTTTCGTATCTCCTACACGAAGATCTACGATCTCATAATCTTTTTCATCTGTTACGATTACATCGACTGTCGTCTTTTCACCTTCAGACTCAACTGTTACAGTCGCTTTTTCCATTCCTGTTACTGTTTTAGATGTCAATGTCACTTCGCCGTCAGCATATGCTGCTGTTACTGCGTTTTCATTGTCAGAAGAAACTTCCACTTTTGCGCCATCTTTTAAGCCGTTTACTGTCAGTTTTTTCGATATATCAGATGTCATTGTAACATCTGCCACAGTACCGTTTTCGTCTGTGCACCAGATATTTCCGATTGCTGCGCCTTTTGCAACGTCTTCAATATCAAAATCTTCATACGTAATCACAGTTCCGTCACTCTCATAAAGAAGACCGATCGTTCCGTCAGGAAGAATTGTCAGACAAGAGTATGCGTAATATGCAGATCCGTTAATGCTGTAGTTATATTTCCAGTCAAGTGTTCCGTCATCCTGCACTAAGCCTACGAAAATCTTTCCCGCCGCACGTCCCGATGAAGACGATGGAGTTGCAAACAAGATTGCTGTTTTACCATCAATTTTCTTCGGATATGTAATTGCTGTCAACTGACAATTCAGCCAGTAACTAATCCCCATATTTTTTTGCGTTGACCATGTTTCTCCAAAATCATCCGATGTATAATATCCGCCATGGCGAGTAAACATATACAATTTTCCATCTGCCTCAGTTACAACTGCTTCTGAACTCCATCCAGATACAGACTTTCCTCTTTCCCACGTCTTACCGCCATCATCCGAATAAATAGCCACGCTATTTTTATCTGAACCTGTAAATTCATATGCCGTAAATAAGATCCTGCCTTTAGAAGTAACCATACCTCGTCCCGGTCCTACTAAAAGAGACTGCTCATGATCTTTTCTCATATTGACAATCGTAGGTACAGACCACGTTGCTCCTGCATCTTCCGATGTTGTCAGGTACAAATAATCTGTCGGCCATACCTGAAACGGCGAATCAGCTTCAAACAGATTCGCATCTACATCTTTCCCTTTAATATTAAAATAAGCGTCAACTGTATAACCTTCTACGATTGCGTCATTCGCATCTTTAATCACATATGCAGAATCAGATTCTTTCTTATCATTCTTTTCCAAATGATATGTATAGTTAGCTTCATTCTGACGATCATTTACCCATCAATTCTGCCATTTCCTTGCGTCTGCCAGAAGAATATTTCCGTTCTCATCATGACTTTTACCTGCGACCGGTGCATGACTCGCGCCATTCAGCGCATATCCTGCCGGAAAAAGGTCTGCAATCATGTACACCTTTTCTCCGTCCGTTGCCATGGCAGGATCGATAAACGCTGTAGAATTGTTATTATGCGTGTTCCCGTTATCACCAAGGTAATTAGCAAACGTATAGTGCCATGTCTTTCCTTTGTCTGTCGAACGGGATACGATCGTATCCAGTCCACCACCGTCTAAACTCGTATTCCATCTGGCATCGCAGCCGGCTACCAATGTGCCGTCATCAAGAGATACAAGACACGGAATTCTAAACCTTGTACTTCCTCCCGTTCCACTCCAGAATGGCTGTTCTTTCGTTGTTCCGTCTTGGGGCTTCACGCCATCTGCCGCCATAACTGTTCCCGGCACACTACTGACCGTTAAAACCGCGGCAAGCAGAAGCGCTAAAGCCCTTCCTCTTTTTTTCATACTTTTTCCCTCCGTTTATTTTTAGGCTCATGTCAATCCCCCGAAGTGCCAAAAGGCATATTCCGGGATTGTAAGCGATCGCCAAGTTCTCGGCGAACTCAGACTTTGCTTATCGCCATTACAAAAAAGAAAAACCGTATTAAACCATCTACGATTTTCCATTTTACACCTTATTTTAAATTATACTATTCGCCATATTGTTTTTCAATGAGATTGCCCTTGACAAAACCACTGAATTTTTCGTGCTAAACAACAGTGTTTCCCTTCAATTTTTTGTGTATTTTACACAATTTTAGCTAACAATATTTCTATTTCTTCATATCGTGGATCATTCGGACGATATCATATCCGTAGTTATCTCCCGTTGCCCAGCCAAGCCCTTCAGGATTTTCCTGCTGCCCCAGCCATTCCACATATGGAGCCGTTCCTTTTTTTACATACTCATACCGATCATCTACACACTTCCCATTCAAAGGGTCTGCTGTGGCATATGCTTTCAGATGTTGAATCTGCGCCCTGATCCCGGTCCGCACATCAGGATAAGAGTTCCCGGGCACACCCCCGCCTGTTGTACCTAATCCCGCAAAATTAAACTGTTCGACAGAAGCATCTCCGCCATACTGCAAAAATCCCGTTTCTTTCATCGTCTGCACAAAAGCAACTTCCGGACGAACGCCTTCTGCCACCGCTTCATCATAATACATCCTGCAAAACACTTCTATAGACTCTGCTCCACCTTTGGAAAGAGCTTCTTTCGGATAAGGTTTTCCTGCCGTCTGAAAATAATCTACCATCTCATCAACTGTTACGCGGCTGTTTCCCATAATCGGATACTGTCCGTCAGCGATCGTTTCCTGTGATTCTTCAGCATTTCCCGCTGTATTTTGAGCGTTGTTTTCCCTTTGGTCTTTCACTTCATTTTTCTCTTGATCATTTCCTTTGTTTTTTTCGTAAACTTCCGCTTCTCCTTGTACAGCCGCTTCCTGCTTATTCTTGTCCTTCTCATGTGCCTGCGAAGAGAGCCGCCCTGATACTGATGCCAGTGCAATCGTTAAAACAAGAAGTACCGCCAGACCCGCTTCCATATATAATTTCATTTTCCGCTCATTTTGACGCGCCATATATTCACCATCCCAGAAATTTAAAATATCTCAACGGAACAACTTCCGCTGAGATATTATATTAGCACATGTTCAAATATATGAAAAGGAATCCCTTCCCGGTAAATTATTTTGCAAACAATATTGCAACGCCATATTTACGCGCGCGCCATTCCATCTACACTAAGAACTACGCCTGTAATATAGGACGCTTCATCAGATGCAAGAAATACAAATGCATTTGCAATGTCTTCCGGCTGTCCGAGTCTGCGAAGCGGAATCTGTGCGATCATCGGCTCGATCACGTTTTTCGGAACGGCTTTCATCATGTCTGTTTCCGTAATTCCCGGAGCAACTGCATTGACACGGATTCCTTTTGGCCCAAGCTCTCTTGCCAGAGAGATCGTCGTACCGTTTACCGCAAACTTAGACGCCGGATAAGCAAATCCGCTCGGCTGACCGGAAATACTTACCATTGAAGACGTATTCAGGACAACCCCGCTGTGATTTTTAATCATTCCGTCAACTACCGCGCGTGTTGCGTTAAATACACCTTTTACATTCAGATCGATCACACGATCAAAATCAGCTTCTGTATAAGATGTAAACGGAGTGCTCTCGGAAACCCCCGCATTATTCACCAAAATATCAATACGTCCGAACTGTTTCTCTACTTTATCAAATTCTTCTTTCACACTTTCAAAACTTCCGAGGTTCGGACTGATCCCTACCACTTCTGCATCCGGATGAATCGCTTTTAACTTCTCGACTGCCGCTTCCGCGTTTTTTTCACTGCTCGCCGCAACAGCAACTTTCGCACCCTCTCTTAAAAATGCATCTGCTGTCGCAAATCCGATTCCACGGCTTCCTCCTGTAATAATCGCTACTTTATCTTTTAATCTCATAAATCGTTCCTCCTGTTTTTCTCTTGTTTTTATGTGTCGATCTTACTCTCTTATAATTTTCATTGCACATTATATAAGTATAATAACACATAATAGAAATTATGTCTGTGATTTTATCACCAAATAAAAATATCCGGCAAAATAATTATAAACATAATATAAAATAAAAGAGAATATCTCGCAGCAAAAAATCGCAATCTGCCGCGGATATTCTCTTTTTCTTATTCTAAGCCTGCTTTTATTCGTGATAAAAATTCACCGTCTCTGCTATATTCTCTCGCCGCCAAAAGCGCCGCTCCCTGTACAGGCGAATATTTAGGAGGACAAAGACAAATTCCATTTTCCTCGAGCTTCCGCACCAGTGGCTTTAATATAAAATCTCCTGCATGAAACAATCCACCTGAATAAGATACGATCGTGTCTCCCGAAAATTCCAGTTTTCTATAAACAGCGCCTATGATCAGCGCTAATTCTTCTGCCGCAGCCTCATACAAACGTATTGCTTCTTCATCTCCTTGCATCGCTGCCTGTAAAAGCAATTTTTGAAGTTCAGCTGTTTTTGTACGATTATTTTTATACACTTCATCAAAAATGTCTATAAGGTCAAAGTCATTTTTTAAATTAAAATTGTATCGGAAAATCTCGAGTAACTTTCCTTTTTTTTACCCTTCCGTCACTCTCTTTTGAAAACAGCTCCAACGCTTTCTTTCCCAACCAATAACAAGAGCCTTCATCAGAAAAACCATCATCATCCGCCCGCACGAGCTTCTGTGCCAAACTTATTTTGTCCATAAGCGATCGAACCTGTTCCTGCCACAAGATTGATCCCCTCTTCTAATCCCAAAGATCCTGCCCATCCCGCGGCGCTGTCGTTTACAATTTTCATCGGCCTATCTGTAATTTTGTCAATCCGGCATAAAAAGCGTTCATCATTTACTCTTGATTCTCCCCAATTCGGAAAGGCAAGACATATATAGGCATCATTCCCGTCTAATATTTGATTTATATTTTCTCTCAGTAATTCTGTCACATAATCCATTCCAACGTGCTTATAAGAAATAGTTCCTATCTTGCGCTGTGCAATCGTTTTTCCGTTTTCATCTAACAGTAAAAAAATCAGTTTTTGTTCCCCCTCCGTCAATCCCCAGAAAATACACTATACCGCCTCCATTTCCGAAAATGCTTCTAATGTAAACACAAGCGCTCTCACAAGATGAAACGCACATTTCCACGGTGTTCCTTTTGCACTGTTTTTTACGGTTCCGTCATATTCCAGTCGTTCAAACCACTCTTTATATTGTGAATCAAAAAACTTTTCTTTACAATAATTATGCTGATCTAAAAATTCTTGAAGAAAATAACTGTCTTTCGTATAGCAATACGCCTGTGCATAAGCTGTCAACGCCTCTGCATTCGGCCACCATACTTTTTCATTCCATAAAGAGTTCGTTTCTTTAAACCAGTCGATCGGGCGAGGTGTTTCCCCCAATGCGTCTGCATATGAAATAATTCCACCATACTCTTCATCTTTTCCGACGGCATTTGCCCAACGGGCAATCTGTATACCGCGCATAGTAATCTGCTTGTCTTCCAGCAATACTCCTGCCTTCATAAGAAACCATGCTGATTCATGCATATGTCCCGGATTAATAAAGCGGCCTTTGTCTGACTCAATATCAATTTTATTTTCTCTTGTAACCGCTTCAAACACTACGTTATATTCATCATTTGCAAACCAGTTAGCAATCTTATCGACACATTCATTCAAAAGTTTTTTTGTAACATCCGTCCCCAATACTTCCGCACATGTTTCCGTTGTAGACAGACATGTCAGATACATGTCATGCCATATAAAAACCGGGCTCCATGTATTTTCATATATTTCTTTAAACCATGGATCAAATACATTTTTTTCCATCGTTTCATAACAAGTTTTTAAAAGTTCCATATTTTCCGGCGTTCTTACTTCTTCTATTTTAAGGTATTCTGCCACCCCCTGCAAAACATGAAATCAGAAAATATTGAGATTGTACCTTCCAAAACATTCCCTTTTCTGTCCAATACATAATTCCATCTTCCATCGCCCGCATACCCATATTTTACAAGAAATGAAAAACCATGCTTTGCATTTTCCAACCACTCCTTCTTTTTGCGTACTTTGTTATAAAGCAGTGAATATATATATAGCTGACGCCCTTGAAACCAAATATATTTCTTATCATCTGTCATCTTTCCTTCTCTGTCAAAACAAGTAATATATCCGCCGTATTCTTTATCTATGCACCTCCGATCCCAAAATGGCATCACATCTTCTAAAATATGTTTTTCATAATAAGATACCAGTCTTTCTTTCAGTAATATGTCCATATATGCCTCCATATCATTCTCCTATGATTTCCAGAGCATAATGATCTGCTCTTCCGCATAATCCAATGCAACTTTTATCCCACCTATGATCGGAGCATCTGCGCCTAACTTTGAAGTTACGACTTCAGGAACAAACGGACAAACTTTTTCTAATATTTTCTTGATCTCAACAATATTTTCCTCTGTAAAAATTTCTGAATCTCCGCCTAATATCACCATCTCAGAGTTTAACATCAATACGGTATTGGCGATGACAACGGCGATTTTTCTTATAATTTTTTTCACAATGGCATCTGCCGCCTCATCACCTTGTTCAGCTCGCAAAATAAGATCTGACAAGCCGTTTTTTCACCGCATTCTGAGAAAATATTTTGACACACCTTTTTTCAAATCGTCCGGGACATACAACTCATCTGTCATCTCTTCCAATGATTCTAGATAATAACCTAATTCTCCCGCCGCCATATTATTTCCTTTTAGAAGATATCCGTCCACAATCGCCCTTGCCGCAAAGCCTTCTCCGTATTTTATGTAAACAATATTCGTCTGTTTTTTTCCTACGCCTCTTTCACGTTCTCCGATCAGCGCCAATTCAACGTCATTTACAATAATCGCTTCTACATTATATTTCTGTAAAATATGCTCTTTCAAATCGACATTTTTCCATTCCGGCAAATATGTTCCAAAGAGATCGTTTAAATCATTCTGGCCTGTCAGCGCAGGAACACCTACTGCGATCACAATCACATCTACATCCTTTTTTCGCTTTTCAAGCAACTCGTCTATCGCAGAATCCAACTGCCCGAGAACCTCGTCCACTCCGTTTTCTACTATGATCTCCTTTTCTGTCCACTGCTGAACTTCACCGTACAGATCTGCAATACCTGCACGAACTTTTTTAGGCATCAATTCAACCGAAATCACATAATAAAGGTCTCCTTTATAACTTAATTGTCTCGGCTTTCTTCCCAAGCTCGTATCGTCACAGCCGTTTTCATATACAATCCCGTTTTCGATCAAGGCCGCTACATTATTACTTACCGCCGGTGCACTTAAATGCATCCTTTTTGAAATTTCCTGTCTGGAAATTCCATCATATACTTTTATCAGCCGTAAGATCATTAGTTTATTTCGATCTCCTATATCTGTCGGATTATAGATTTTCAAAGCATATCCCCCTTTATTTCTTACTCTTTGACCGAACCTGCCAACATACCTTCAACAAGATATTTCTGCGCAAATATATATATCAACACGATCGGCACTGTCGCAATAACCAACCCTGCCATAATAACAGGTATATTTAATGTGAAACGTCCTTTAAATAAAGTAATCCCTACCATTAAGGTTCGCAATTCTTCTTTCTGAAGAAAAACAAGCGAAATCAACAGCTCGTTCCATACCCATACAAGATTTACAAGTGATGAAGTAATAAGCGCCGGAACGCTCAGCGGAATCATAATCTTTGTCAACGCCTTCCGCTTACTGCACCCGTCAATCTCCGCTGCCTCTAACAAAGAATCCGGTACTGTTTTCATGAAATTTCTCATCAAATATATCGTCATAGGCAACATAATTCCTATATATATTAATATCACAGAAACACGTGTATTTACCAGACCCAATATTTTAATAATCCGGAACTGCGGTATAATCATAACAACCGGAGGAACAGACATCAGCGGAACGATCATGTTGAACAACACTTTTTTCCCTTTAAACCTCATCTTTGCAAAGGCATATCCTGCCAGCAGTGCAATGATTCCCGTAATAAAAACCGCTGCAACTGTAAGAATCAAACTATTCATAAACCATTGTCCGAACGGTTTTCCCCGGAAAGCTTCCACAAAGTTTTGTACTGTAAATGTTTGCGGAAGGCCTGCCATATTATTGACATATTCTTCATGCGTTTTAAACGAATTCGCTGTCATAAAATATAACGGAAAGATAATAACGACCACAAGTAAAATCATCAATAGCTGGGAGACTATTCCTCCTCTTTTTCGTTTCATTCTTTCACTCCTCTTTTCTCATAACAATCTGATGTATTACAATCAATATTGCCGCAATAGCAAGAAGTACTACGCTGATCGCCATTGCAATATTGAAATCACCACCGCCAAACGCTTTCTTATAAATCAAATATTCCAACACAAGCGTCTTATTTCCCGGGCCGCCTGCGTCATGACATAAATGAAATTAAACACCCAACTCAACATTTCAATAAGAGTGATGATCACATAAAATTCAATAATCGATTTTGTCTGCGGCACGGTAATGTGCATAAATTTCTGAAACCATGTAGCTCCGTCTACATCAGCCGATTCATACAATGTTTTATCTATTGACATCATTCTCGCCAAAAACAAAACAACTCCGAAACCGATCTGCTTCCACATAATAACTATTGCCACACTCGGGAATGCCAAACTTCGGATCTCCCAACCAATCCAACGCCATATTCTCCAACCCGATTGTCCGCAAAATAGAATTGATAACTCCGTTGTACTGCAGTAAATATGAAAATACAATGCCCACAACCGGAATTGCCAGTATGTACGGAATAAAATAACGCTTCTGTAAAACCTCCACCCTCTGATTTGTTATATAAATTGATGCAATGGCAAGTGAAAGCACTGTCAATATCGGAACGCATAAAAATAATTTCAAGTTGTTCTTCAACGCAGTCAGCAAAAGTTCGTCTTCAAATGCCATCTTATAATTTCTCAGACCTACAAAAACACTCTCATTTGCAAAGGTCGTATAGAAGCTTTGGATAATAACATAAATAATCGGAATTACAATTACAACCGCCAAAATGATAAAGGTTGGTAATATATAGAAATACGGCGTGAACTTTTTCATCCTGTTCGTTTTCATATCAATCCCTTCCTTTGAAACAGAGGCTTTCCTCTTTTCAGAACTATTCTTCTACACTCCATTCTAAAAACGCATCATGAACCTCAGGATTTTGTTCCATACATTTCCCGAGTGCCTCATCTAATTCCACCGCTGCATCCTTTGGCGCTAACCCTTCTGAAAACATCTTCTGTACCGTCGGAATCAGACCATCTGTTTCAAACATAGGTGCAAAATACAACTGATAACAAAAATTATGTCTTCTTTCTGCCATTCCAAAACTTTTCTGTCAATTTCGCTGGATACCCAGCTTTCATCAAAGTTATTATTCGGCATCATCGCATTTGCCGATTCATACAGATATTTAATATTATCTTCTTCCTGTAAAACAATAAGAAGTCTGCCGCCTCTTCTTTATGTTTCGCACTGTTTGGTATTACATATACCTGACTCGGAGTTGCAACTGAATCCGCAAATTTTCCGGTTCCGAATACTGGCGCTTTTGCAAAACCGATCTGATCTGACCCTAATGATTTTTCCAATGATACCGCATACGGCTGTGTATGAAGTGTCATTGCCGCTTTTTTGCTTTCGATCAACTGCTGCCCTGATATAAGTCTAATGAAAGTATATCTTCGTTAATATATCCGGCTTCTTTCAGCTCTGCAATTTTTTCCAGCCATTCAGAGTATTTTTTATCTGTAAAGCTTTCTTGTCCACTCATAAGGGAAATCATATCATTCACGCTGTCCATATTTTGCTGTCCCAAAAAATCCCGATCCACGCCGGTAAATATCCGTCTTTTAACCCCATCCTAACGGCGTAATTCCTGATGATTTAATTTCTCACAACACTCTAAAAATTCATCCCATGTAGTAAACGGATTTTCCGGATCTACTCCGGCAGTACGCATTGCTTCTTTATCATAGGCAATCCCATATGTAAATCCATATGCCGGGATTCCCCATTGTTTCCCGTTCCAATTCGTCTGAGCCAATGCCGACTTCGGAATAACCGAGAGTTCTTCTTCAGAAATATAGTCACTAATCGGAGCTACGTTTCCTTTCCAAACATCTTCCATTGCCTGAGTTCCGCCCCACATATATTGAATATCCGGACCTTCCCCTGCCGCCTCTGCCGTACGAAATGCCGTATACAGATTATCACTTTCCTGAAGAACAGCTTCCACTTTAATATCAGGGTTCTTTTTTTCATACCGTTTTACCATCTCTTCCATATACGCCTTATATCCCGGCACTTCTTGTTCTCCCCAATACCAAACGCTCAAAGTTGTTTTCCCTGTACCTTTCGCATCGTCGCTCTTTCCACATCCAAAAAGCAAAGATACGACCAACGCCGCAATCAACACCACAGAAATCTTTTTC
>ENA-OQJH01000965-OQJH01000965.1-human-gut-metagenome-genome-assembly--contig:-NODE-965-length-13514-cov-3.238739_pt1 | contig 13514 bp, 17 predicted proteins | sample MGYA00242597_ERZ504763 | MGnify/ENA primary metagenome ERZ504763 (study PRJEB26092, sample SAMD00036359) | human gut metagenome | host: Homo sapiens | study: EMG produced TPA metagenomics assembly of... | reverse complement strand
ATCGACTACAAGAAGGTTGATATGATTTTTTCCTGCAGAAGCGAAAAGATCCCAGACCATCCCAGAGAAAAGTTCCATGATATCCATGAAAAAAGAGCATAAGCGGTGCATCCGGACGAAACAGATAAAGTCTGCCGCACAGAGACAGACCATCCTGTGACCGGATAGAAACTTCTTCATAGGGAGTCTGCTCCATTTCATGGAGAAGATGGAGCATAGCATTTTTATAAGGGGCATAGAGCATGTCATCCGGTATCTGGTACGGGTCGACATGCTTTTTTTTGCGGATAATAAAAGACACCGCGATATAGCAGATAGGAAGTGAAAAACAAAAGAAATACCAAAACTAAACATGCTGTAAGAATATAGATCATGATCTGCCTCCTTGCTCTTTGCCTTGTCTGAATACATGGCGGCATCTGCTTTTTTTACAAGTGAACGGATATCGGCTCCACATCCTTCTGCCGAACCGACTGCAGCAAGGATACGGAGACCGGTAGTGCCAGTGCCGGAAGAGAGTTCCGTTTTTACCTGTTGTACGATCCGGTTTATTTCACCAGGTGCCGGATCATCAAGGATCAGCAGAAATTCATCACCGCCGACACGGTAAGTACGGCATCTTTCATTGGAAACGGCAAGCAATTTCTCTGACATGGTCTGGATCAGGGAATCGCCAACAGCATGTCCAAAGTTATCATTGATCATTTTTAAATTGTTCAGATCCCAGAATGCAACGGCAATACATCCGACGGATGGATAATAATTTACAGCCATATCTTCGTATTTATTCTTATTATAAAGCTTTGTGCGGGCATCCATATCCTTGCGATAGGTAAGCTCTGCAATCCTGAGGGCATCATTGTGACTCCTGATGATAGTATACTGAAGCATGATCGTAAAAATAAGCAGGATCAGTGTACGCGGCAAAACTTCAAAGACGGCAATGATAAACATAGGATTTTCATTAAAAGGAATCTGCAGAAAAGAACCGGTCATAGTCTGCAGGTACCAGTTTCTTGTATGGGTGCTCTCTAAGAGCAGATTCAGGTCACACAGTCCGTAATAAAATCCCACATAGGAACTGATAAACATGGTAATCGTGTTAAAAATAAAGGAAAACCAGAGCGCCTGACGTTTCCGGTACTGGATCGCAAATAACAGTGGCATAACGAAAATCAAAACTGCATGATAGGTAAGCAGTGCGGTAATGATCGAGCAGATGATACTGATCAATGCCAGAAATAAATATTTGATCCATGGACTTGAGAGATCGGCCTTTTTATAGATAATGACAGGAGGAATGAGTAAGAGTACCGTAAATCCCAGTGAAAGACTGATTAAAAATTTACTGATCAGAAAGAAATTGATCATGGTTAAAACCCAGACAAGCAGCAGTGTCAGGAAAAACCAGCAAAACCCCATTAAAGTCCGTTTATTTGATTTGATCTCCTGATTGTGCAATTCTGTATCGTAAAGTTTGGAAAATGTATTCATAAAAATCTCCGGTTTTGTACAGGCAGTACCTTCTTAGTCCTTTGTAAAATGTATGATCGTCAGGCAGACGAACAGCTTAATTATAGCATGAAAGGCGCTTTTTCTCAATAAGAGGTGAAAAACTTACTGTGTTTCTCAATAAAAACATGCGAAGTACTTGAATTTCCATACAGATAATATATAATGTCTAAGATGGTTAAAAAGTTAACAAAGATAAGATGAGCGAGGTAAAACACGATGTATGCAGATGAAAATGTGATTAAAATCAAACACGATGTACTCTACACAGTCGCAAAGCTTGCATTTGAAGGCAGACTTGAAGAAGAGAGAGACCACATCGCAACAGAACTCATTCCAGGTCCGACACCGCAGTTTCGCTGTTGTATTTATAAAGAGAGGGAGATCATCCGTCAGAGAGTCCGTTTAGCAGAGGGCAAGGCACCGGGTGCAGAGGATGATGGAAATGTGATCCAGGTTATCAGTTCCGCATGTGAGGATTGCCCGATTTCCAGTTATACAGTAACAGAAAACTGTCAGAATTGTCTTGGAAAAGCATGTGTCAATGCATGTAAATTTGGCGCAATTGAGCCGGGAAGAGACCGCTCCCATATTGATCCTTCCAAATGTAAAGAGTGTGGAAGATGTGCACAGGCATGTCCTTACAATGCAATCGCACATTTAAAGAGACCATGTAAATTCAGCTGTCCGGTTAATGCGATTACATACAATGAGTATGGCATTTCCGTGATCGACAAAGAAAAATGTATCCGCTGCGGTAAATGTATCCACAGCTGTCCGTTTGGAGCAATCGCATCCAAAACATTTATTGTACCGGTTATCGAGGCTTTAAAAGCAGGTAAGCATATATATGCAATGGCAGCTCCGGCAACAGAAGGTCAGTTTGGTGTTGATATCACCATGCAAGCTGGAAGAAAGCCATGAAAGAGATGGGATTTACAGATTTCTATGATGTAGGTCTTGGCGGAGATATGACAGCAGCTTATGAGGCAGAAGAGTGGGCTGAGGCATATAAAGAGGGAAATAAGAAAGTGACTTCCTGCTGTCCGGCATTCGTAAATATGGTACGTTTACATTATCCGGAATTAGCAGAGTGCGTGTCCACAACAGTATCTCCGATGTGTGCAGTTTCACGTCTGATCAAGGCAAAAGATCCGGAAGCAATTACCGTATTTATCGGACCTTGTGTTGCGAAAAAGTCCGAGGTCGCAGATCAGAAGATCGAGGGAAATGCTGACTATGTATTGACCTACAGCGAGATCCGTGCAATGATGAAAGCAAAAGGTGTTGAGTTACAGCCATGTGCAAACGATGACCAGACAGCTTCTACATTTGGTAAACGTTTTGCAAACTCCGGCGGTGTAACAGCTGCAGTACTTGAGAGTTTAAAAGAGTCTAACGATGAGATCGCAGCAACCGTATGCAAGGCAAACGGTGCGGCAGAGTGTAAGAAAGCATTACTTCTGTTAAAAGCAGCAAGACTGCCGGAAGACTTCATCGAAGGTATGGCATGTGAAGGCGGCTGTGTCGGTGGTCCAAGTGCATTCAATGATCAGGTATCTTCCAAGAAGAATCGTGATACACTGATCGGACAGGCAGACGACCGTACGATCATGACAACTTAAAGAATTATGACATGGAAAGCTTCTCCATGCACCGCGAGTAAAACGAGCGGAGCATTGCATCGCGAGTAAAACGAGCGGAGCATTGCATCGCGAATAATATGAGCGGGGCATTGCATCGCGAGTAGAATCATGTGCATATTTATGCCGCGTGACCTGTAATAGAGTTGCGCGGCATTTTTGTGTCTGAACAGCAGCCGTCCATTTCAGGTTTCGTGTTTCAGACAGGAAAAGACTTTGCTTAAGGAATGAATTCTGTTAGAATAAAAAACAACACAGCAGAAAGGGAAAAGATAATCGACAATGAAAAAGCAGTATTTTTGATATAGACGGTACTTTGTGGGATTTTAAAATGAATATTCCGGAAAGTACAAAAAAAGCATTAAAAGAGCTCAGAAAAAATGGTTATTATGCATTTCTATGCAGTGGAAGAAGCCGGTCAAATATTAAAAGTCCCAAATTACTTGCACTTGGATTTGACGGAATCGTGGCAGCGTGCGGCACACATATCGAGTTTGAGGGGGAAAAGCTGTTTGAACTGCTGCTGACGAAAGAACAGATCGGGCATATCCTTGCAGTGCTGCGGAAACATCAGATCCCGATGGTCTTAGAGGGACCGAACTATATTTATGTGGATGAAAAAGATTTTGTCGACGATCCATATGTCATTTATCTGAGAAATGAGCTTGGGGAAAACTTAAAAAGTATTACTGGAACTGCACAATATGAGGTAAATAAGCTGAGTGCGGAACTTGGAAATGCAGATGTAGAACTTGTCAGAAAAGAACTGGGAACGGAGTTTGATATGATCGTCCATGAGCCGGATGGAATATTAGAGATCGGGCAGGCGGGGCATTCAAAGGCAAGCGGCATTGAGCGCCTCTGTGCGTCTCTTGGAATCGCAAAGGAAGATACCTATGCATTCGGGGATAGCGCTAATGATGTGGAAATGCTTGAATTTGTGGCACATGGGATTGCCATGGGAAATGGTACGGATGTGGCAAAGAATGCGGCAGAATTTGTTACCACAGATATCCATAAAGATGGGATCTGGAACGGACTGAAACATTATGGGCTGATTTAAATAAAAGACAGGGGGAAAACAATGGCAAATATCATGGACTATATGGACTGGCGTGGTGATTTATCGTTTGAGGCAGATGAATTTAATGAAGTTGATAATCTGATTTTAGCGCAGCTTGCATATGTTGATTTTGAGGGGATCGTTACTGCAGAGGAAAATGCGCCGGCAGTAACGCTTAAGGAGGCATCCGGACAATTTTGGGAAAAGAATGATAAAGACGAAATCTTAGCGCGGGTATCCATGACGAAATCGGCTCCGTTTGTTATGGAGAAAATGGCAGAAACAAAACGTTTTTCGGATGTAAAACTACGCTGCTATGTCAACGAGATCCGGGATGAGGAACAGTTTCAGTTTTCGGCGGTCTGTGTGGAACTGCCGGATGACAGCCTGTATGTGGCATTTCGTGGAACGGACAACACGATCACGGGCTGGCGGGAAGATTTTAATATGGGTTATCTGTCAGAAACGCCGGGACAGCTCCGGGCAGTGGAATATTTGAACCGTGCAGTGACAGACAAAAAGCAGAGGGTGCGTGTCGGCGGCCATTCAAAGGTGGAAATTTTGCCGTGTATGCCTCCGTAAATGTGATCCACAGATCCAGAATCAGATTTTAAATGTGTACAGCATGATGGTCCGGGATTCCGGAGTGATATGGTGGAAAGCACAGAGTACCAGCGCATGCTGCCGAAGCTGCACACGATCCTGCCGGAATCTTCCATTGTCGGAATGCTCTTAGAACATCAGGAGTCGTTTGAAGTTGTCAAGAGCTCAAACAGCGGGATCCAGCAGCACGATGCCATGTCATGGGAGGTACTCGGAAGATCTTTTGTACATGTAGATCAGGTTGCTGCGCAGAGCCTGTTGCTGGATGAAACGATGAAATCATGGATTTACCAGTTAGACGGGGAAGAGAGAGCACAGATCGTAGAGACAGCATTTGATATGATCGAAAAGTCGGGATCCGCACGGTAGATGATTTTACCACAGTAAATGGAAGAAAATACAGGAACTGATGAAGGAAACCAGTAAACTTTCACCGGAGCGGCAGAAACTGTTTTCAAGAGCCTTAAAACTGCTTTGGACGGAAGGAAATAAAGCAATGAAGGAGACGGTAAAACAGACCGTAAAACGCACGGTAAAACAGTCTCCGTTGAAAAAATAAAAAAAGTATAAAATCACAGAAAATGAGTGAACTTATAAAAAAACGAGAAAAAGAGAGAAAAAATAAGAAAATATTGGAATAAATAATTATAAATAGAAATATATTTGGTTGCAGATTCAAATATAAAAATCTATTATATGAACCATAAGTTAGCACTCAAAAGAAATGAGTGCTAATAACTACTCAAAAGAAATAAAACAGATGATCATAAGCAGGAGGTAAGCAACATGAAATTAGTTCCATTAAGCGACAGAGTCGTATTAAAACAGTGTGAGGCAGAGGAGACTACAAAATCAGGTATCATCCTTACAAGCAGTGCACAGGAAAAACCACAGGAGGCGAGAGTTATAGCAGTTGGTCCTGGCGGAATGGTTGATGGAAAAGAAGTTACCATGCAGGTAAAAGCAGGTCAGAAGGTAATTTATTCGAAATACGCAGGAACAGAAGTAAAATTAGACGGAGAAGAATACATCATTGTAAAACAGAATGATATTCTCGCAGTTGTAGAGTAAAACATATTTTTATCATTAATAAATTCAGAAAGAGGTAGACAGATATGGCAAAGGAAATTAAATATGGCACAGAAGCAAGAGCAGCATTAGGTGCAGGTGTAGATAAACTGGCAAATACCGTAAGAGTAACATTAGGACCGAAAGGAAGAAACGTAGTACTTGACAAATCCTACGGTGCTCCACTGATCACAAACGATGGTGTTACGATCGCAAAAGAGATCGAGTTAGAAGATGCATTCGAGAACATGGGTGCACAGCTTGTAAAAGAAGTTGCAACAAAGACAAACGATGTTGCAGGTGATGGTACCACAACAGCAACTGTTTTAGCACAGGCAATGGTACAGGAAGGTATGAAGAACCTTGAAGCAGGTGCAAACCCGATCATCCTTCGCCGTGGTATGAAGAAAGCAACAGATAAAGCTGTAGAAGCAATCCTTGCAATGTCTTCCAAAGTAAACGGAAAAGACCAGATCGCAAAAGTAGCTGCAATCTCTGCAGGAGATGAGAACGTAGGTAACATGGTAGCCGACGCGATGGAAAAAGTTTCCAACGATGGTGTTATCACGATCGAGGAATCTAAGACAATGCAGACAGAGCTTGACTTAGTAGAAGGTATGCAGTTTGATCGTGGTTATGTATCTGCTTACATGTGCACAGATATGGACAAAATGGAAGCAGTATTAGATGATCCTTACATCTTAATTACAGATAAGAAGATCAGCAACATTCAGGAGATTCTTCCTCTGTTAGAGCAGATCGTACAGAGCGGCGCAAGATTACTCATCATCGCTGAGGACATCGAGGGTGAGGCACTTACCACATTGATCGTCAACAAATTGCGTGGTACATTCAACGTAGTAGCTGTCAAGGCACCTGGTTATGGCGACAGAAGAAAAGCAATGCTTGAAGATATCGCAATCTTAACAGGTGGTCAGGTAATCAGCTCTGATCTTGGTCTGGAATTAAAAGACACAACGATGGATCAGTTAGGCCGTGCAAAATCTGTCAAAGTTCAGAAAGAGAACACAGTAATCGTTGACGGTGCCGGTGACAAAGATGCAATCGCAAGCAGAGTAAACCAGATCCGTGGACAGATTGAGGAGACAACATCTGAGTTCGATAAAGAGAAATTACAGGAGAGACTTGCTAAATTAGCAGGCGGTGTCGCAGTCATCCGTGTCGGTGCAGCAACTGAGACAGAGATGAAAGAAGCAAAACTTCGTATGGAAGATGCTTTAAATGCAACAAGAGCAGCAGTAGAAGAAGGTATCATCGCAGGCGGCGGTTCTGCATATATCCATGCAACCAAAGCTGTTGCAGAGTTAGCTGACACCTTAGAGGGGGATGAGAAGACCGGTGCAAAGGTTATCTTAAAAGCTCTCGAAGCTCCGTTATACTACATTTCTGCAAACGCAGGTCTTGAGGGTGCTGTTATCATCAACAAAGTAAAAGAGTCCAAAGACGGTATCGGATTCAACGCAGCAACCGAAGAATATGTAGATATGGTTGAGAATGGTATCCTTGACCCGGTTAAAGTTACAAGAACAGCATTACAGAACGCAACATCTGTTGCATCTACACTGCTTACAACAGAGTCTGTTGTTGCAAACATCAAAGAAGATGTTCCGGCAGTTCCAGCAGGCAACCCGGGCATGGGAATGATGTAATTACAGGGAAAAATAAAAGAATCAATGGTATGGATTCGGCAGGAATCTATGGCCATGAAAAAACGGCAGATCATATGGTCTGCCGTTTTTTATGCCCCAAAATAATAAAATGCACGCTCCGCGAACATTCTATTATCATGAATAAAAGGAAGCTTTGGGGTTGTCCCAAAACTTCCCTGCTAATACTTAATGAATACTTAACGGAGCAGACATGCAAGCAGTCTGTCGTTGTCCTCCGGATTCATGATGCAAAGCCGGATGTACTTGTTGTCTAAAAATGGAAAGGTGGAGCAGTCGCGGATCATCATTTTCTCGCGAATTGCGCGGTCAAAGAGATCCTGTGAAGTGAGATCATCTTTTAAAATGCGTACCAGCATGAAATTGCCGCTCGGTTCATACACTTTAAAATCAGGACTTTTCTGGAATGTCCGGTAGATCCTTGCTCGCTCGGAAGAAATCAGATCTTTGGTGGCTTTGATATATGCAGTGTCACGGAACATCGTCTCTCCGGCAACGACAGCAAGGGAGTTGATCGTCCACGGATTTTTCCTGGTATTGATTGATTTGATCAGGTCACGGTTGCCTGTGATCGCATAGCCGAGACGAAGACCCGGTGCTGCAAAAAACTTTGAGGTGCCGCGCAGGATAACGATGTTGTTATAATAGTTTGTCAGCGGCACGGCTGAGATTTCAGCCATATTATCAGCAAATTCCACATAAGTTTCATCCACCATAACGTAAATGTCATGCTCTTTGCAGGCATCTAAGATATGGCGCATTTCCGTTCTGGTAATGCAGGATGAAGTAGGGTTGTTCGGGTTGCAGATGACGATCAGGTCAATACTTTCATTTAAATGGGAGATAAAATCGTCGACATCTAAGCGGAAGTTGTCCTTTTCACGGAGCGGATAGTAGAGTGTTGTGCCTCCGCCGAGTGAAATTTCTCTCTCATATTCGGAATAAGTAGGTCCGATGACCATCGCTTTTTTCGGGTGCTCGATCTGTATAAAAAGAGAGATCAGTTCCGTGGAACCATTTCCTACGATGACGTTTTCGTATTCGGTGCCGCAGTATTCTGCAATGCATTTGCGCAGGGATGTATATTCCCTGTCAGGGTATGTCGTGATCACATCGATCTGCTCGGAGAGAGCGGTCCGAAGAAGCGGTGATACGCCAAGCGGATTGACATTTGCGGAAAAACTGACGATCTCTTCTTTTTTGATGCCGTAAATCTGTTCTATTTTTTCTAAATCACTTCCGTGAAAATGGTCTTTGTGTTTTATCATTGCGAACTCCTCCAAATTGGTTTATAATCTATTATAATGATTGTCATTGAAAAGCAAGCAATTAAGAGAGAAAAAGCAGGTGTCGATTTGCGAAGACGGATACAACAACTGGCAAGGGGAAAATTCGAACACTTAAAGCCGTCTCTTTCAATTTCTGTGGATAAGATTGACATCACAGCAATGGAAGGTAATGATATTTCGGGGGATTTCGTGATCACAAGCACAAATCATGTGCCGATGCGTGGAATCGTATATTCTTCCAATCCGAGGATGGAATGTCTGACACCGCAGTTTGAAGGGGAAGAAATAAGGATTCGTTACCAATTTCATAGTTATGGTCTGATCGAAGGTGATATTCAAAAAGGAGAGTTCTGTATCGTAGTAGAACAGGGTGAATATAACCTTTCTTTTGTTGTGTCTGTTTCAAAACTGTATGCAGAATCCTCGGTTGGCAAAGTGAAAAATTTATCCGATTTTGCCAGATTATCAGAAAACGACTTTGACGAGGCATTTCATCTGTTTTATTCGGGCAAGTTTAAAAACATATTTCATCCGGATGAAAAAGGGAGATGCTTTTATATGAGGGTTTGTCGAAAGGAACACCATCCGGACAGAAAGTGGAGGAGTTTTTGATCGGAATCCACAAAAAGAAGCGGACTGTGGTTTCATTGGAAGAAAGCAGTGCCATATTTTACCAGGTGCATGAAAACAGACTTGAAACTTTTCAGGTGAACAGAAACCAGCATGGATATCTTGAAATCAGAGTCCATTCGGATGCAGAATTTCTGGTTTTAAAGAAACCACGGGTCACCGATGAGATGTTTGTGGGAAGTATCTGTGATGTGGAATATTATATTGTGGCAGAAAAAATGCATGCGGGAAGGAATTTTGGAAAGATCCGTCTGGAGATACCGGGACAGAAATCATTGATCTATACGGTGTGTGCCACGACTAAGCAGGAAAATAAAACGAAGGATGAACCTGTTTTTTTGATATCCAGAAATCACGCATAAAATTAATGCAGCTTTATCTGGAATACCGCCTGAAACGGATTGTGACCGGAGTATGGGCAAACCAGTCGGGGGTTATTTTGGATCATCTTTCCGTTTTGTGTGAGAATGAAAAGATTTATGGACTGATGAAGGCACAGACGCTGATCATCAACCGCCAGAGACAGGAGGCATCCTGGATATTAGATGATTTTAAACGGACGTGTGAGGATCATGAAAGTCCGGAATGGGGGTATTATCTTTATCTGTGCACATTGATGGAGCGGGAGCCGTCCTATGTGGATCGTCTGACGACGGAAGTGGAACAGATTTTTAAACTGCATCCGGATAATTCGATGTTGTTCTGGGTGCTGTTATTTTTAAAAGAAGAGTATTATCAGAAGCCGGCAGAAAGGTTAGAAGCAATTCGTGACTGGATGCGTTATGATAACAGCCCGTATTTTTATCTGGAGGCATATTATCTGATCTGGCAGGATCCATATTTACTGGCGAGACTTGGATCATTTGAGGTTCGCATATTATACTGGACTGCAAGATGGGGCATTATGACACGGGATATAGCAATACAGGTGGCCGGGCTTATTTCAGAAAAAAAAGAATATCATCCGTTTTTATACCATATTTTAGAGGCGTGTTATGAGGTGAAACCGGATGATGAAATGCTGACGGCGGTGTTAGGATATCTGATTCGCAGCCAGTGCTTTGGTGCAAAGTATCATCACTGGTATGAACTTGGAATTGAACGTGAGATCCGCATCACGAGCCTGTATGAAGCGTATCTTTTATCACTGGATGGAAGAAAATTAGAACGTGTACCAAAGATGCTTCAGCTGTATTTTCAGTATGACAGTGGATTGTCCTGGCAGCAGAAAGCGGTTTTATTTGTCAATATTATTGCGGCAAAAAAGGTGCAGCCTGAGGTATATCAGAAATATCTGCCGATCATGGAACGGTTTGCGATGGAGCAGATGGAGGCTGGTCATATCGATGATAATCTGGCCGTGATATATGATGAAATGTTTGAACAGGGGATTATAAATAGTGATATTGCGCATTGGGCAGCTGAAATTCTTTTTACGCACAAGATGATCTGTACGGATCCACAGGCAGCAAAGATAGAAGTTTATGAATATGCATGCAGCCCAGCATGCAATCATGTGAATAACAGGGAATCCGTGATCCGGAACGGGGCTGCATACTTTACTGTATATACAAAGGATTACTGCCTGATCATGGAGGACATTTATGGTAATCGTTTCTGTGAGGAAATCGGTTGTTGTGAAGAGCCGCTGATGGATATTGACCATTGTGTGAAAAAGTGTACAGAACTTGCACAGGGAGAATTATCCTATATTCTATATTCCATGCAGCAAAAAGTTACGGGTGGAGTGGATGATTCAGATTTTCCGGGTGTGTGGACTGTTTTAAAAGCACCGCAGGTGAGTGACCGCTATAAAAGGGAAATTGCAGAACAGATCATATCATTTACCGGAAAGAAAGTATGAGGCGGGCTGCCTGACCGGTCTGGATCATAAATTGTTATCTGCAGCTGCGCGCCGTATGCTGATGCAGTACCTGACGGAAGAACATTTGTATGAAACTGCGTATCGCATGGCAGAAGAGTGTGGGTATGAGCACATGGATACGGCTGCATGCGTTTCTCTGTGCAGTTATGCGATTCATACAGCAGGGTTTGAGGAAGATGATTTCCTTCTTGGGTTTGCAGAGCATGTATTTTACAGAGACACTTATAATGATGTGATCCTTATCTATCTTTGTAAATATTATAATGGTGCAACAAAGACAATGGCGGAGATCTGGAAAGCTGCGGGAGCATTTGATATTGACACGTTTGACCTTGAGGAACGTATTTTAAGCCAGATGCTGTATTCGACTGATTATATTGCGGATATTGAAGAGATCTACGAGAGTTATGTAAAAGGCGGGGGACGGGAACTGATCTGTATGGCATATTTATCGTATTTTGCAGATGCATGGCTGGTGAGGAATATGGTGGTACCGGAGTATGTATTGAACAGATCTTTGCCCGTTATCAGGAAGGAAATCCTCTCAACGATGCGTGTAAACTGGGGCTGCTGAAATATTTCTCAGAGAAAGAGCATTTATCAGATGCGATGTATCAGGTGGCAGATGAATTGTTGGAAGAGTACACGTCTAAGAACCGCTGCTTTGCATTTTTTCCTGGAGTTTGAGAAAGAATTACGTTTAAAGTATCATTTGTATGACAAAGCGTTTGTGGAATATCATACAGATCCGGACAAAAAATTATGATTCATTTTAGCCTGGATGGAGAACATTACGAGCAGTCACTGTTAAATGAGGTCTATGATGGTGTTTTTGTCAAGGAATTTGTCTTATTTTTGGCGAGTCTGTACTTTATTATATGACAGAGCAGGAAAAGGCGGAGGAGAAGATAACGGAAAGTGCCTGCTTAAATTGCCGAAATGTACCGGACGAAGAATCTCATGGAAGGTATGAAATGTTGAATGACATGCTGATGCATCACGCGATGGGAGAACGTGAGATGCAAAAGAGAGAAATGAAACAATACTATGGAATGCAGATGGTAACGAATGAGGTATTCCGTATTTTATAAGTAAGAGGGAGAAAAGTGGAAAAAACGTCGTATTATCTTGCATTGATCTTGATAATGACAATGCCGTGATCAGTTATTTCCAATTGAATATGAAGGAACCGGAGACTGTCAGCACAGTGGCAGGCAGTGAAGTATACCAGATTCCTCTGATACTTGCCAAAAAACATGGGATCGGTCAGTGGTTTATCGGTGAGGAGGCAAAACGTCTGGCACTTTTGCAGGGAGAGGAAGCAGTATCCGGTCTGCTGCAGGCAGCTCTTGCGGGAAAAGAGTTTTTCATAGAGGGGGAAACTTATAAGGCACAGGAACTGTTAGCACTCTACATAAAAAAGCTGGTATATCTTGCGGGAAAACTGGGGAATCCTGTGATACCTGACTTTTTGGTTATCACACTTGAACAGCTGTCGCGGGAGGTGACGGAGCTCTTTCTTCAGGTAGCAGAAAGAATTGGAATACCGGAGGGAAAGCTGACACTCATTGACAGGAGAGAGAGTTTTTATTATTTCGCATTCAGCCAGCAAAAAGAATTATGGCTGCATGATGTGTGTCTGTTTGACAACCGGGGAGATGAGGTCTGGTGCAGGAGATTGGAACGGGATCAAAGAACCATGCCGCAGCTTGTCACGATCAGTGAGGAACAGCGGAATATAGACCGGGCAAATAAAGATGCCAGCTTTTTAAAAATCGTATCAGAAGTGACAGGAGGGCATATTGTTTCGGCAGTTACCTGACGGAGACGGTTTTGATGGTGAATGGATGAAGGAGTCCCTTTCTTTTTTGTGCAAAGGCCGCAGGTTTTATGGGGAAAAATCTTTATTCCAAGGGTGCCTGTTATGCAGCGGCAGGAAAGTGTATGACGGAAGAAAACAGCTGGCAGTTTGTCTATATGGGCGATAATGAGATGAAAGTGAATGTAAGCTGAAAGTGCAGAGCCAGGGAAAAACAGAGTTTTTTACGCTGATCAGTGCAGGAGATAACTGGTACGAGACTGTTGGAGAATGCGAAGTATTGCTGGATGGATCAAACGAGATCGATTTCTGGC
>ENA-OQJH01000963-OQJH01000963.1-human-gut-metagenome-genome-assembly--contig:-NODE-963-length-13546-cov-1.956256_pt1 | contig 13546 bp, 17 predicted proteins | sample MGYA00242597_ERZ504763 | MGnify/ENA primary metagenome ERZ504763 (study PRJEB26092, sample SAMD00036359) | human gut metagenome | host: Homo sapiens | study: EMG produced TPA metagenomics assembly of... | reverse complement strand
GAATTTTGGACCGGTAAAAGAGGCACAGATTAATTTGAATAAAAAATTTCAGATATTTATAGGCGCTCAGGCTTCCGGTAAAAGCACAATTTGCAAGGTGGTATATTTTGTTCAAAATATAGAAGAAAATATATCTTTTGTCTAAAGAACGGATGCCATATTACAAAAAGAAATACCGATAAGATATGAGGTGGAAGAAAAATGAAAAATTTAATCTTTAGTTTAAATGCGACAGTACCGGTTTTCCTGTTAATGGCGCTTGGGTTTCTCTTTCGGAAACTCGGATGGCTCGACGAAGTATTTGCATCGAAAATGAATCAGTTCGTCTTTCTTGTGCCGCTTCCGCTTCTTGTGTTTGAAGATCTTGCATCTGTCGATTTTCAGAAAGTGTGGAATTTAAAATTCGTTTTATTTTGTTTCTTCGTGACTCTTGCAAGCATTGCTCTTGCCGGTATACTTTCGTTATTATGGAAGGACAGGGGAATAAGAGGAGAGTTTATACAGGCGTCATACAGAAGCAGCGCGGCGCTTCTTGGGATCGCATTCATCCAAAATATATACGGAGATGCGGGTCTGGCGCCTCTTATGATCATCGGAAGCGTGCCGTTATATAACATGATGCAGTCGTCGTCCTGTCCTTCTTTCAGCCGGAACAAAGAAAACGAGATAAGTTGTTATGGAAAAAGACGCTGAAAGGGATCGTGACCAATCCAATCATAATCGGCATAGCCGCAGGTCTTTCTGGTCGGCGCTTCGGATACCGATGCCGTATGTAATAGAAAAAACAGTGTCAAATATAGGCGCTGTCGCGACGCCTCTTGGATTGATGGCGCTCGGCGCTTCTTTTGATGTTCAAAAAGCGCTTGGAAAGATCAAACCTGTCATTGCTGCCTGTATGTTGAAGCTTGTCGGATTTACAGCGGTGTTTCTGCCTTTTGCGGTGATGCTCGGATTTCGCAGAGAAGAATTGATCGCGATTCTCGTCATGCTTGGATCGGCGACAACAGTAAGCTGCTATGTTATGGCAAAAAATATGGGACATGAAGGCACGCTGACGTCAGGCGTCGTCATGCTGACTACAGTATTCAGTGCGTTTACATTAACAGGGTGGCTGTTCATTTTAAAAAGTATGAATTTGGTATGAATAAGAATGGTTTCCTTATAAAGTGAAACTTCGTATCCGCTTCTCTTTGGAAAACCTGAAGTTGGTCTCATACAGTATAAAATTATCTGTGTGAGATTAGGAGCGCATTGCATCAGTTGTGTTTTGTGTACAAAACTCACATAAAACAAACGAAAATAGGCACATATTATTACGGGAAATCATAAAAAATTCCGTTTTTACTCTAATCTATAAGGAAAAATGCATAAAAAACTTTAAAAAAATTAATTTATGATAGAATATAAACAATACTGGTCTTTCGTGGGAGGAGAAAAACCAAAAGACAGTTTAGCAATAGCAGAAAAACAGTATCGTAGAATGGAGAAAAAGTATGAAAAGAAAATGTGGAGGACGGGTTGTGCGGATTGACAGCGTGCAGCATGTTGTTCACTATGCCGGCGTTGGCATGGGCGGCAGATGAACCCCAAAACACGAACATTGATAACGGACTCATTGCGTATTATGACTTTGAGAATGTGAATGAGAAGAAGTCCGAACGTAAAGATCAGTCAAAATATGAGGGTGAATTGAAAGGTTCAAATGTTTCGATTGCATCAGATACGATTTTTGGGAAATCCCTGAAATTTACAGAGGGAACTGAAGGTACTATGGAAATCCCTCAGATTATGAATACGTCTCAGAACAGTTATTCGATTTCTTTGTGGTTCAAATATGATACGAATACAAATAGAGAAGGGAAAAATACAGTTCTGCTTCAGCAGAGCGGACAGGGGCGTACATTTTTACAGTTTACGAAAGATAATAAGTATGCGACTTATGTAAATGCGACGAATGTATATAGCGATAAGACGGTTGATCTTAGCCAGTGGCAGCATGTAATGGCTACATACAATAAAGATACAAAGAAAATTGCGTTTTATATAAACGGAGAAAAGGATAGCGAGAAGATGCAGGTAATCAGGTTGTTAATGAGTTGACAAACCTTTTGATCGGGCGTCATAAAAATGCAGGAAATGACCCGCTTTCTATGAGAGGTCTTGTGGACGAAATCCGTGTATATGATAAAGTTCTCACAGCAGAAGAGGCAAAAGCTGTTTATGAATCAAAAGCAGGAGCAATGCTCTTCCCGCAGTTACAAGAAACGCTTAAAGAAGCAAAAGAGTTAGATGCATTAGGAAGTTTGGACACAGAAGCAGAAGAGGCAAAAGTGCTGAAAGAGGCGATTGCAGAAGCGGAAAAATTAACTGCCGAAAGTCAGTTGTCTGAAATTTCAGAGACAATTAAAGAACTGGAAGAGGCAATGAAGAATTACCGTGCGGCAATCGGAGTTGTACTTACAGTTTCACCTACGAAAGAAGAACGTTCGATTGAAAAGTCGACGATAGGTATTAACCATCGATATGCTTTCAACGGATATGGCTCTTTTGACAGTACAAAGATGGAAATGAAAGAAGAGTTCACGGATCTCTACAAAGAAGCAGGATTCGGATCTATCCGTTATCCGGGAGGAACGATCTCGAACCTGTTCCGTTGGAAAGAATCAATAGGACCAAAGGAAGAACGTGTAAATCAGATTCACGGATTCTACAATAATCCGGGACAAGGGGGAATTGCTCCGAACTTCGGTTTGACAGAAGTTGCCGATTTCGCGTACCGTGATGACATTCAGTCAGAAATCGTTTATGTATACGGTTTCGGACGTGGTTCTGCGCAGGATGCGGCAGATCTTGTAGAGTATCTGAACGCTCCGGCAGGAAGTAATCCGGGCGGTGGTGTTGCATGGGCAGATATCCGAAAAGAAAACGGACATGCAGAGCCGTACAACGTACGTTACTTTGAGATTGGAAATGAAAATAATCAACCGGGTACTGATGGAACAACATCTCAGCAGTATTGGATGATAGGAACGCAGGATGCCGAAAAAGCGTATGTAGAAGGTGGAGTTGCAAGCTTTACAAAACAGTATGCGGTGAAAAAAGATGACTGGAATAAGGCAGCATCTGTCAGTGACGGAACTGCAAATCAGGTTCGTTACATGCGTTATGCAAACCCGAATCCGATGACAGGAAAAGATGGAAAGACATTGGTTGAGAACTTTGAAGCTGTTCAAAAAGGAAGCGTTGAAGTATGGGTAGGCACTGACGGTGAAGGAAACAATCATAAATGGGAGGTTGTAGAAAGTCTTGACAACGCAGGAGCGAATGACCAGAAAGTGACAATCGACTACAGAGACGGATCAATCCACTTCGGAGACGGAACACATGGTAAAATCCCGGCGAAGGGACAACAAATCTATGTAACATATAAAGTTAAAAGAGACGGATTTGTAGCTGTTTCTAAAGCGATGAAAGATATGACGGCAGAGATTAACGAAATCAATGCTAAAAGCGGAAGTGCAGAAAAGGCATCCTGCTATGTATACTCCAGTTGGGAAACAAAAGGTTTTATTGATAAGATGGCAGCAGGTAACTGGAACGATTATTATGATGGTCTGACAATTCATCCATATTGTGGAGATCCGGGTGCGGATCAGGACAAAGGTGCGTTTTATGACTCGGCAATGCGTCTTGCGGAAAATGTAGGTATTCAGAAAGTTAAAAATTATGTAAACATGCTTCCGCAAGGAAAAGTTCCGGTTATATCTGAGTATGGTATTTTCAGATCTACATCGCCGCTTCTTCGTTCTCAGACACATGCAGTATATATTGCAAAAGTGCTTATGGAGTATGTTCGTCTCGGTAGTCCGTACATCCAGAAACACTGTCTTGTAGACTGGTATAGTAGTGGTGCAGACTCACTTGGACCTACACAGCAGGCGGTTATCCAGGCAGTACCGCAGACGGGCGCTAATCAGGGAACAGGAGAAGGGAACTTCCGTTTCTTCTCAACACCTTCAGCAAAAGTGTTCGAGTTATTCTCTAACTCATTTGCAAAAGGAACGAAAGTAGTCGGAACAGAGTTTGAACACGTAGAAACATTGGCAAACGGAACAAAAGCATATTCCGCAATCGCAAGTAAAGGTGATGACGGAACATTATATGTAACTGTAGTAAATACAGATCGTGAGAATGATAAGAAACTTCGTGTGAAAGTAGAAGGCGTAGACCTGACAGGCAAAACAGTAGAAGTACAGACGCTCGCGGGTGAAAGCTTCGTTGATGAAAACAGCTTGGCAGAGCCGGATAAAGTAACGATTGAAAACTCAACAGTTACGGCAGAAGGCACAGATCTTGAGCTGACGGCAAAAGCACACTCCGTAATGTCAATTACAGTGAAAGAAAAGTGGATCCGCCTGCACCGGAGACATATACAGTAACAGCAAAAGCAAATAATAATGATATGGGAACTGTAACGATTGACCCTGTAAAAGATAAATACAATGCAGGCGAAAAAGTAACAGCAACAGCGACAGCAAAAGAAGGCTATGAGTTTGTAAACTGGACAGTAGACGGTCAAGAAGTTTCTACAAAAACTACATATGAACTTACAGTAGAAAAGAACACAGAACTGACAGCTAACTTTAAAGCAAAAGCTCCGGTAGAAGAGAAGTTTACAGTAACAGCAAAAGTAAATGACTCTAAGATGGGAACAGTAAAACTTGATCCTGACAAAGCAGAATATGCTAAGGGAGAGAAAGTAACGGCAACAGCAACGGCAAAAGAAGGCTATGAGTTTGTGAACTGGACAGTAGAAGGGAAAGCGGTTTCTACAGAAACTACATATGAATTCTTAGTAGATAAGAACGTAGAACTGACAGCGAACTTAAAAAGACAGAAAAACCGGTAGAGAAGGTTACAATAACAGTAAAAGCAAACGACTCTAAGATGGGAACGGTAAAACTTGATCCTGCAAAAGAAAGCTATGAAAACGGCGAAATTGTAACAGCGATTGCGACAGCAAAAGAAGGATACAAGTTTGTGAACTGGACAGTAGCCGGCAAAGTAGTTTCTGATAAAGCAGAGTACAAGTTTAAGGTTGACAGAGCAGCGGAGCTGCAAGCAAACTTTGTAAAAGTGTCAGAAGATCCGAAACCGGAGAATCCGAAGGATGAGGATAAAGCAGTTCAGACAGGAGACAACGGCGTATCACCGATCATTCCGCTTGCAGGGTTGATGTTAGCGGCAGGAGCGGCAGTCGTAGCTCTTCGCAAAAAAGAAGACTAATCTGAATATTTGAACAGTCTGAAAAACAGATCGGATAGCATAAAGATTGTCTTGATAAAAAGCAAAAAATGAAACAAAACCAGAAGGCGCCGCGCTATGCGGCGTCTCTTTCTGTATAACGAATGGCGCGGGCTGAACTGCTACATATTTATAATCAGGTATCAAATAAAGATAGGAAAAGAAATAAAAATCGGTTATAATAAGTATAAGAAGGTTGACTGGTGGAGCAAATAAAAATGGATAGATATTTGAAATGAATGCTTATGAACGATTGATTTCGTGGAATAAAGGATAATGTTCATAAAATACAAATTTAAGGTATTGGAAAGTATGATTTTTAATAATAGAGAGTTGGTAAAAGAGGTGGTATATCTATGACAACAAGAGAGTTAGTGAGTCAATATGTTGAAGTGCTCTGTAAAATATACGGAAAACATTTGAAAACAGTTATTCTGTATGGTTCTTATGCAAGGGGCGATTATACAAAGGACTCGGATATAGATATTATGGTGCTTTTGGATTTAAGTGATATAGACATTAAAAAGTATCGTCATGAGTTATCTGGTGCAACCTATGATTTTAATATGGATTATGATGTAGATATTAAGCCGATAGCAAAGAATCAAGAGCATTTTAATAAGTGGGTAGAAGTGTATCCGTTTTATTCAAATGTGGCAAGTGAGGGGGTAAAGTTATTTGACGCAGCATAATGAAAAAGGCACAAGGCGAGATTTGGTTCTATATAGGTTGGAAGTTGCTAAAAGTGATATAAAATCAGCAAAAATTCTTTTAGATGCAGGAGAATGCAGGGGAGCGAATAACAGAGCCTATTATGGAATTTATCATGCTATTTCAGCTATTCATGCTTTAGATGGAAACGCATATAAGAGGCATAAGGATGCCCTTGCAAATTTTAATAAAAATTATATCAAGACAGAAAATCTTCCCAAGAATTTTGGGAAGGAAAATTGCTGAGGCTGAAGAAATACGACATGCCAGCGATTATGATGACTTCTATATAGCGACTAGAGAAGAAGCTGAGGAACAAATTGACACAGCAGTAGAATTGGTTGAAAAAATAGAAGAATACGTCTTGAAAGAGATGGGATAATCGTTTTTGTATCATTCATGAAATATCTATGGAGATTTTTGAAGAGCAAAATGCATTGTGGGTATTAGAAGATACTGATATATATAAATATAGACTTATAGAATTGTGACAAAATAATATATTATTATCCTACACAGAAAGTGATATCGTTTGCATAAGCGCGGAGGTATCACTTTTTCGTTTGTGTTATAATCTGATATATAAAAATAAGAATAAAGAAAAGGAGACTGTTGCTATGAGATACATAGAAGAAAGGTGTTTTGATATGAAAGAAAACAAACGAACAATTTCTGTAGATTAACTTCTTTTTTGTAAAGATTGTGAAAATGAAACACTGTTTCTACATACGAAAAGACTCTATGCAGACAACGAAGAATATCTCTGTTATCCTCTAAACATTCTATTGTGAAATTACAGTGCAAATTGTCCGTAAAATGTGTTACACTTCTAATACAGCAAAAAATAGCTTTTGATTTATCACCGCAGGCTGATCGGTTTCTATAATGGCAGAACGATGAGCGCGGCGGAGCTGATAGGCTGATTTTTGTATGCTGTGTTGATATAGGAGGGAACGACTGTGGAAGCGTATACAAGTTTTGCGTATGTTTATGATACATTTATGGATAATGTTCCTTATGGCGAATGGGCGAGGCACATCCGCGAGAAGCTTTGCGAACATGGCGTGACAGACGGGATCGTGCTCGACCTCGGATGCGGAACAGGAACGATGACGGAACGGCTTGCCGGATATGGATACGATATGATAGGGGTCGATAATTCGGAGGAAATGTTAGAACTTGCGATGGAAAGAAAACGGAGTCAGGATATGATATCCTCTATCTGCTTCAGGATATGCGCGGGTTTGAGCTGTACGGAACCGTTCGGGCGGTCGTAAGCGTCTGCGATTCCGTTAACTATATAACAGAACCAGACGAACTGGAAGAAGTCTTCCGACTTGTAAACAATTACCTTGATCCGAAAGGGATTTTTTTATTTGACTTCAATACTGTTCACAAATACCGCGATGTGATCGGTGACAGTACGATCGCGGAAGACCGCGGCGTGTGCAGCTTTATTTGGGATAACAGATACTATGAGAAAGAACAGATCAACGAGTACGATCTGACGCTGTTTATCGCGGAAGATTTTAACCCTATGGAAAATGCATATGTTTCAGAAAGAACGGCAGATTCGGAAGATGCTCTGCTTTCAGAAGAAGGAGCGGGTGACTTGGAAGATACTATGTTTTCAGAAGAAGAGGGTGGCGAAAACGGAAGTTTATATCGGAGATATACGGAGACGCATTATCAAAGAGGGTATACGCTTGCCGAGATACAAGAACTTCTGGAACGTGCAGGTCTTGTATTTATAGAGGCTTACGATGCGGATACGAAAGAGACGCCGAACGATACGAGCGAGAGAATATGCGTGATCGCCCGTGAAAACGGAAAATAAACAGAATGAGTAATAATAAAATAACGATAAATTCATGATAAATAAACAGAGCAAGCGACAAAAAGAAAATAGAATGAAGTAATGATAAAATAAAACAGAACAGGAGAAAGATTGATGAAAGATTATATTGTAAGAGCATCTGCGGCGAATGCACAGATCCGCGCATTTGCGGCAGTGACAACAGAACTGACAGAGGAGGCTCGCAAGCGTCATGAGACAAGTCCTGTCGCAACGGCGGCTCTCGGAAGACTGCTCACAGGCGGAGCAATGATGGGAAGCATGATGAAAAATGACACAGATATGCTGACGATACAGATCAAATGTTCCGGTCCGATCGGAGGTCTTACAGTGACAGCGGACAGCAAAGGGAATGTCAAAGGTTATGTGCATGAACCGAATGTGATTCTTCCTCCGAAAAACGGAAAACTCGATGTAGGCGGAGCGCTCGGACAGGGCGTAATGACGGTGATAAAAGACATGGGCTTAAAGAGCCGTATTCAGGACAGACGATTCTTCAGACAGGGGAAATCGCGGAAGATCTGACGTATTATTTCGCTACGTCAGAACAGGTTCCGTCTTCCGTAGGGTTGGGCGTTCTCATGGAAAAAGACAATACGGTGCGCTGTGCAGGCGGATTCATTGTGCAGGTAATGCCGTTTATCGAAGATGAAGTGTTGAACAAACTGGAAGAAAATATTCAGAACATCCGATCTGTAACTTCTATGCTCGATCATGGACATACGCCGGAAGAAATGCTTGCGCAAGTATTAGAAGGACTTGATCTTGAGATTACAGATACGATGCCTGCAAAATTTTATTGCAACTGTTCAAAGAAGCGGATCGAAAAGGCAATTATCAGCATCGGTAAAAAAGATATTCAGTCAATGATCGATGATGGAAAAGATATCGAAGTAAAATGTCATTTCTGTAATGAAGCATATAATTACACTGTAGACGAGCTGAAAGAATTACTGAAAAAAAGCAGATAAGGCAGAAAATCAGGCAAAACAGTTATTACGGATGAAGATAGAAAATAGAGTAAGACGGCTTGTGCCGATGATGGGGAAACCAGAAAAGCCGGGAGCGGAAAGGTGGAGTTAAAGATGAGACATGGTTTTGTGAAAGTAGCGGCTGCCACGCCTGATATTCGAGTGGCAGATGTGGAATATAATACAGAACAGATATGCAGGGCGATCGATCAGGCATATGAAAAAGGGGCGAAGATCGTCGCATTTCCCGAATTATGCGTAACAGGATATACATGCGGAGATCTTTTTACGCAGAACGTTTTGCTGAACGCGGCATACGGCGCAGTGAAAAAGATTGCAGGGCATACAAAAGGCAAAAACATTCTGGCGTTTGTGGGAATGCCGCTTACAGAAGGCGGGAAGCTTTATAACACGGCGGCGGCAGTCAACGATGGAAAAGTGATCGGATTTACAACGAAAACATTTCTTCCCAATTACGGAGAGTTTTACGAGATGCGTCAATTCACTCCGGGACCGGACAGTGTGAGGTGGATTCAGTTTGACGGAGAAAAGGTTCCTTTCGGGCCGAAGATCCTGTTTCAGGATGATGAGACGGCGGATCTTATAGTAGGCGCGGAAATATGCGAAGACGTCTGGTCTCCTGTTCCTCCGAGTATTGAGGAGGCTTTGGCAGGAGCGACGATCATTGTCAACTGTTCTGCAAGTGACGAAACGGTCGGAAAAGGAAGTTACAGAACCCGTCTGATCGCAGGTCAGTCCGCGCGCCTGATCGCGGGATATGTCTATGCGAACGCGGGAGAAGGAGAGTCAACGACGGATCTCGTTTTCGGAGGACATAATATCATTGCGGAAGACGGAACGATCCTCCGGCAGTCAGAACGTTATAAAAACGAGATCATTTATTCAGAGATCGATCTTGAAAAAATTGTAGGAGAGAGACGTAAAAATACGACGTTTTCACCGGAAAAGCTAAATTGCGGTTGTCCGGTAGTTGTGCCGTTTCATGTGGGAATATGCGATACTGTTCTTACGAGAAACTTTTCACAGCATCCCGTTTCGTGCCGTCTGACGAGGCGGCGCGAGCGCATATTTGTGACGAAATCTTGACAATTCAGGCAATGGGTCTGAAAAAAAGGTTGTCGCATACGAATGCAAAATCAGCGGTTGTCGGCATTTCGGGCGGTCTGGATTCTACATTGGCTCTGCTTGTCACGGCAAAGGCGTTCGATATGCTGGGACGGGATAAAAAAGAGATTATTGCGGTTACGATGCCGTGCTTTGGGACAACAGACCGCACATATAATAATGCGTGTGAGATGACGAGACAGACCGGAGCGACGTTGATTGAAGTGCGATCGGAGAAGCGGTGAACGTTCATTTCAGAGATATCGGACATGATCCCGATGTGCATGATGTAACTTATGAAAATGCACAGGCAAGAGAGCGGACTCAGGTGCTTATGGATATTGCGAATCGGGAAGCCGGTATGGTGATCGGAACAGGCGATATGTCGGAGCTTGCTTTAGGGTGGGCGACATATAACGGAGATCACATGTCTATGTACGGCGTCAATGCGTCTGTACCGAAAACGCTTGTGCGTCATCTTGTTCAGCATGCGGCGGATACAACAGAAAATGAATCATTAAGACAGGTGCTTTATGATGTGCTTGATACGCCTGTAAGTCCTGAACTTCTTCCGCCGAAAGACGGAGACATAGCACAGAAAACAGAAGATCTTGTCGGACCGTACGAACTGCATGACTTTTACCTTTATTATATGCTCCGCTTCGGTTTCTCACCGGAGAAATTTTTACTTTGGCGGTGAATGCGTTTGCAGGCGTTTATGAAAAAGAGACGATTTTGAAATGGCTGAAAATATTTTATCGTAGATTTTTCTCGCAGCAGTTCAAACGTTCTTGTCTGCCGGACGGACCGAAAGTCGGAAGCGTAGCTCTTTCGCCGCGAGGCGACTGGAGAATGCCAAGCGACGCATGCGCGGCGTTATGGCTGAAAGAGTTGGAACAACTGCAATAACTGTAAATAACAGGAATAACCGGAAACAACAAGGATAGATAGAAACAACAGGAATCATCGGAACATCTCTTTGGGAAACGAGGTGTTGACGGAACTGTTATATAAAATGAGTGGGAAAGTGTGAGAATATATGAAACTGATCAAGACAGAAGAAGCGGTCGGAAGTGTACTCTGCCATGACATTACACAAATCATTCCCGGCGTTGTAAAAGACGCAGTTTTCCGAAAAGGGCATGTGGTAACGCAAGAGGATATTCCGGTACTGCTCTCGGTTGGAAAAGAGCATCTGTATGTATGGGAGAAACAAGAAGGAATGCTTCATGAAAACGAGGCGGCGGAAGTTTTAAGACGAGTATGTCAGGGGAGATTTCTGAAAGCGTCAAAGCCGAAAGAAGGGAAGATTGAGCTGACGGCGGAAACAGACGGACTGCTTAAAGTTGATAAAGAAAAACTGAACGCGGTAAATGGGTTAGGACAAATCGTGATCGCATCACGCCACGGGAATTTCCTGTGAAAAAAGGAGACAAGGTCGCAGGAATGCGTGTCGTACCTCTCGTGATCGAAGAAGAAAGATGGAACAGGTTAACCGGATGTGCGGAAACGAACCGATTTTTACGATTCTGCCGTTTTGTCAGATGAAAGCGGCGGTCGTGACAACCGGAAGCGAAGTGTATCACGGAAGGATCGAAGATAAATTTACTCCTGTTGTAAAAGAAAAACTAAGAGAGTGCGGTATGGAAGTAATCGGCGATACTCTTTGCAGTGACGATGCCGATATGGTTACAGAAGCTGTGAAAAAGTGGATCGAACAGGGGGCGGAACTGGTTGTCTGCACCGGAGGAATGAGCGTTGATCCTGATGATCGTACACCTCTTGCAATCCGAAATGCGGCAGATGAAGTGATCACTTATGGAGCTCCGGTTTTACCCGGCGCGATGTTTATGCTCGCATATGCAGGAAAAGTTCCGATCATGGGACTCCCGGGATGCGTAATGTATGCAAAACGGACGATATTCGATCTGATACTGCCGAGAATTGCGGCGGGGGAACGGCTGAAAGCAGAAGATTTTACCGCGCTCGGAGAAGGCGGTTTGTGTTTGAACTGTCCGGTGTGTACTTTCCCGAACTGCAGTTTCGGAAAATAGGAAGAAAAATAAATCATAAAAGGAATGAGAGGAAAATTTTCGGAGGTAGTAAAATGAGAACCGGTATACAGGAAGAATTAGAATTGTATATGAGTAAATCTGTGGCGCAGGCATCAAACAGAGAGATTTATGAAGCGTTGCTTTTGTTTGTGCAGAAACTGGCGGCAGGAAAAGAAAGAGCTGCAGGGAAAAAGAAGCTTTATTACATTTCGGCAGAGTTTTTGATCGGAAAACTGTTGTCAAACAATATGATCAATCTCGGTATTTATGATGAAGTAAAAGAAATGCTCTTTCAAAACGGAAAAGATATATGTCAGATCGAGGAGGTTGAGCCGGAGCCATCTCTTGGAAACGGAGGGCTTGGGAGACTGGCGGCATGTTTTCTTGATTCGATCGCAACACTCGGACTGCCCGGAGACGGGATCGGACTGAATTATCACCTCGGCCTGTTCAAACAGGAGTTTAAAGACCATCTTCAAAAAGAGCTTCCGAATCCGTGGATTGAGAAACAGTCATGGCTGACAAAAACGGATGTTATCTATCCGGTTTCTTTCAGAGGATTGAAAGTTAATGCAAGAATGTACGATATCGCAGTGACGGGATATCATGATCAGACAAACAAACTGCACCTTTTTGACATCGATTCTGTTGATGAGGGAATCGTGGAAGACGGAATTCATTTTGATAAAGAAGATATCGCAAAAAATCTGACGTTGTTTTTATATCCTGATGACAGCGATGAAAAAGGAAGCTTCTGCGCATTTATCAGCAGTATTTCATGGTAAGCAGCGCCGCACAGATGATCTTGGATGAATGTGTGCAAAAAGGAAGTACATTGTATGATCTGCCGGATTATGCTGTCATCCAGATCAACGACACTCATCCTACAATGGTCATTCCCGAACTGATCCGGCTTCTTGTGGAAAGAGGGCTTGATATCGATGAAGCGATCGATGTCGTATCCCGTACATGCGCGTATACGAATCATACGATTTTGGCAGAAGCGCTTGAAAAATGGCCGATCGGATATTTAAAAAAGGTTGTGCCGCAGCTCGTTCCGATCATTGAGATACTTGATGATAAAGTTCGCAGAAGATTCAGCGATGAATCAACAGCCATCATAGACAGAAACGATACTGTTCATATGGCGCATATCGACATTCATTACGGATTCAGCGTTAACGGAGTGGCGGCGCTTCATACGGACATCTTAAAACAATCGGAACTGAATCATTTTTATAAAATCTATCCTGATAAATTCAATAATAAAACAAACGGGATTACGTTCCGCAGATGGCTTCTTCACTGCAACCCGCGTCTTACGGCGCTGCTTGATGAAACAATCAAAGACGAGTATAAAGAAGATGCCTCTAAACTTGTCAAACTGCTTGAATACAAAGACGACGAGACTGTTTTGAAACGCCTTTTAGAGATTAAAAAAGAAAATAAAAAGCGTGATACAAAAGAACATATGAATATAAAACGATGAATTACGAATCCGGATTAATCGATGCGCGACAAAAATT
>ENA-OQJH01000962-OQJH01000962.1-human-gut-metagenome-genome-assembly--contig:-NODE-962-length-13549-cov-1.716436_pt1 | contig 13549 bp, 18 predicted proteins | sample MGYA00242597_ERZ504763 | MGnify/ENA primary metagenome ERZ504763 (study PRJEB26092, sample SAMD00036359) | human gut metagenome | host: Homo sapiens | study: EMG produced TPA metagenomics assembly of... | reverse complement strand
AGAAATGGATATAAGGAAGAAGTAGAGGAAAATCAAGAAATATTACCATTTGCTACAAGAGTTAATGTAAACTGGAAAGTTGGACTAAAAACAGAAAAGAAAACGAAAACATTTCATAAAAATGCAGGAAGTAAAATTACTGTAGAGGCAAGTGTGTTTCCAACAAAGAAAATACGTATAGGAATTGTAGCAAAAGTATAGGAAGAATGTATGTAGAGACAACAGATATGGCAAAAAAGACATTTAATATAAAAAAAACAGGGGAATACAGTGTTTTTGTTACAAATAAATCCGACAGTACAATACATGTAGTCGGAAATTATACAAAATAATAAAGGAAAGGAGGAGAAAAATAATAGCAAGAGTTCATGTAATATATTGGGTGGAGCCAGTGTTCATAAAAGAGCATCGTATCATATGAATTCTTATATTATTGCAAATGGTAACTAGAAACGGTAACTAATGATTTGTATGATATAGGAGGTATAGTCATGAGAAGTTTAAAAGAATAACCGCAGCGATAGCATAATTTGCAGGGTTTGTAATTCTAATGATAACATGGGAAGTAAAGTTAGAAAAGCTAATAGCGCTTACTATCCAGAAGTTGAATGTGGATATATAAAATATTCAGGAGTAAAGTATTTGTATAAAGAGGGGTTAAAAAAGACAAAAGTTGCAACAACAGCAATTTCTCTAATGATATCAGCAGTACCTGGATGTGGATGGGGGCTTTCAGCAGTTTCCTTGGCATCATCCTATGGAGGATATTCAGCTTTAGAGAAGGCGGTTCATAAAGCTTATTATAAAAAGAAAGGAATAAAAGTATATTATAAAATTCATAAATCAGTAATGAGTATGAATAAAGTAAGATATGTTGTTGGTTAAGAGAAAGGAGCAAAAGGATGAAAAAAAAATTGCGATTAAAAACATTTCGTAAAAATATAATTCAATTGGTAATATTTCTAGGAATTGTTACCTTTTTAAGTAGCTCACAAAAATATATTCCGTATACAAGACAAGAAATTATAGTGCAGGATATAGTTCTATTTTTATTGTATTTGGTTTTGAGTATTGTAATTGATATAATCAATGAGAAAAAACAAGGCTAGTTGATTTAAGAATATGAAAAATCCATGTCATACAATGGGTGGAGCCATCTATCTGGTAACAGATAGTCGTATCACATGGATATTAAAATATTACAGTAAAAGTGTTGGGAAATCAAGAATGTAATAAAAATATTTTTAATATCCAACATTAAAAATAAGTTCATATAATGTTTTGTGATAAATGAGGCTAATGCATAATTCATAATACATAGAAAAACTACTTAAAAAAGTATTGTATTATATGGGTTCTTATATTAACAAAAATATAACTAATAGAATAGAAAGTGATTTGTATGATATGAGGAGGAATAAATATGTTTAAGATTAAACAGAAAATAGTTTTTGGATTATTATTAATGAGCACAGCAATGATATTTATGAATTATCAAGTTAAAGCAGATAATGGAGAAGCAATATTTGATCAACAGACATTAGAAGAGGTTGAGAGCAAAATAGAAGGTAAGAGAATTTTTTCAAGACAAGAGTTATGATGGAAGTGAGAATATAAAAGCAGAGAGACGGCCAACAGGAGTTTATCCAACAAGAAAGGGGGTTATTTTAGTTACAAAAGATAAATATAAAGATCTAATTCCTACAGGGCATGCAGCAATTATTTATACAAAAACTTCAGTTATAGAATCGTTATCTAAAGGAGTTGTAAAAGGTAAAAACGATTGGAATAAAACAAAAACGACATGTTACGGAGTAACAGTAAAATCAACGGAACAAGAAGATGATGAAAAGGTTGCTGATTGGTGTAAAAAAAGGATAGGAAAGCCATATAATTATAATTATTTGGATGTAAAGACACGCAAAAAATTTTTATTGTTCACAGTTAGTTTGGGCAGGGTATAAGGATTTATACAAAATAGATTTAAATACAGATGCTTTTGGAGATGCAATTCATCCAACAGAATTAGTAGCTACAAGTAAGACCTATAAGATATATGAAAAATAGGAGAAATTTGATATGAAGAAAAAACGAAGCATAATTCTAATAAGTATTCTAATCATTGTATCGGCTGTCATATATTTTTACAAACCAGAACAAAATAATTCCTATCAACTTGGAGTCATTATCTCAATAGGGAATAAAGATAAAAGCAATATTTTATATTTATAATGACGAAACTTCAAAAAACAGGACAAAAAGAAGTTGAAGATCGGAAATATTGCGAGTCAGTATGATATTCCAAAGACAGTGAATGATAAAGTGTATATGATCCCAAAAGGAGTTCCATATGTAAATGAGCGGGAAGAAGTAATGGAGCTTGATCATAATATACAAAAAATAAAGTTATATAAAATAGGACGGCCGGGACTTTTTGCTTTTGATTGAGAAGGATGGTGATATCTATACAACAAACTGGATAAACGGTGTATCGACTCTGACAAAATATAACGAAGAGACGGGGAAGATACAGCGATATGAAGAATCTGTTGGAATGTTTGGATATTTACATTGTGCAGGGAATTATGTTTATGTAGAAAAACAGGTCGATCAGAAAGAAGGAACGATTAATTATTTAATGAAGATTAATCGGAAAACATTAAAGAAGGTAAAAGAAATAAAGGTAAATCACAGCGAAGATGAATCCGTGTTTTTCTATTCAGATGATAAAAATCTCTATTTTTCTTCAGGAAATACAGACAAAATCTTGTATAAGATGGATTTAAAAAAAGACAAGATCAGCAAGCTCAAATTAAAAGAAATAAATCCACAGCAAATTTTACCATATAAAATAAATTGTTTGTTACACACTGTGATCTAACCAGTGGAATGGGAAAAGCAATTTCATTGTTAAACCCACAAACAGGAGAAAGCAAAGTTTATAAATTCAAGCATAATGTAATTCAATGTCAAACAAAAGAGGACTATTTGTATATACTAAGTAATGATAGTATCTATAAATATAAATTTGATGGAGAAAAATGCATTTAGAAGCAAGCAGTAAAATCTCTTTCAAAGGATCTTGGAAGGATGGATATATCAGTAGCTTTTTTCTGAGATAATATGTTATCATAGATGATCGAATTTTTTGAAATGATTACGAGAAATGAGGATATGAGCGTGAAAATGAATTCACACTCATATCCTTATTTTTGTTTTACAAATAAGAATTTAAAATATATGGAATAAAATGTAAAAACATATTGTAAATAAATGTATAATAATGTAAAATAAAATCCATGTAAATAAAAAAACATAAGGAGATAACATATGACAGAAAAGCTAAAAAATAAAATCAATGATGAACAATTAAAGATCAGAGCGATTAGTGATGAAAAAATAACAGTAAAACTAACAAACAATTATGCATTTCAAAAAATATTTAAAAATACTAAAATTGTAAAAGGATTTCTAATGGCATTGCTGGATTTAAAAGAATATGAAATCAAAAAATTGAAATTACAGATCCATTTACACTGGGAGAAAATGATGAAGAAAAAGAAGGAATTCTGGACATCAAATTGATTTTAAATCAAAACAGAAAGATTAACATTGAAATGCAAAACACCTATCAAGATGATTGGACAGAGAGAAGCCTTTTTTATAATTGTCGAATGTTTACAGATGGATTAAAAAAAGGACATCCTTATGGAGAAATTCCACCATGTATTCATGTTGGTATTTTAAATTTTAATCAAATGATAAGTCCGAATTATTACCATAAATTTAGTCTGATGGATGAAAAACCAAAGAGATATATAGTAGAAAATTTCAATTTCATATGATAGAATTGAAGAAACTAAAATACGTAAAAGAGAAACAAAAGAAAAAACCATTATATCGATGGGCAAAGTTGATAGCTGCACAGACATGGGAAGAATTGGAACAGGAATCAAAAGGTAATAAGTATATGGAAAGGGCGCTGGAAGAGATGATAAAGATCAGTCAGGATGAGAGGGAAAGATATTTGTATCTGAGAGAAGAGATGGCAGAGAGTGACAGAGCAAGTCAGATACAAAGTGCACAGAGGATTGGACGTAAGGAAGGAGAAATATTAAAATTAATTTCATTAGTTCAAAAGAAAATTTTGAAAAATAAAACTTTGCCACAGATTGCAGAAGAATCAGAAGAAGATACGATAGTAATTGAACCTATTTATACATTAATAAAAGAGAATCCAGAGGCAGAGAAAGAAGAAATCTACAAAATGTTGAATTTGTAAGGAGTTTAACAATCGTTTGTTGACACATAAAAATAACAACACCAGTCTTGACATCCAATCATCGTTTGCATATAATAAAACCAATAGAAATAGTAGGAAATACAAAATACCAGCGGAAGCGCAGCATAACAAGAATAGAAATGCTAAGCATCCGCTTTTTTATTCTAAATAAAAGGAGAAAGAAATGTTAAATCAGTTTCAAGAACAGAACTATTACTTGGAAAAGAAGCACTTGATAAATTAGCAGGCAGCAGAGTTGCTGTCTTTGGAATCGGTGGTGTTGGTGGATATGTATGTGAAGCCTTAGTACGAAGCGGTGTCGGTGAGTTCGACCTTATTGATGATGATAAAGTCTGCTTAACAAACCTAAACCGCCAGATCATCGCAACAAGAAAAACAATCGGAAAATACAAAGTAGAAGTGATGAGAGACCGTATCTTAGAGATCAATCCAGATGCGAAAGTCAACGTTCACAAATGCTTCTTCTTACCTGAAAATGCAGAGGAATTTCCATTTGAGGAATATGACTACATCGTTGATGCTGTTGACACAGTGACAGCAAAAATCTCATTAGTTATGGCAGCAAAGGAAAAGAATGTACCGATCATCAGCAGTATGGGAGCTGGAAATAAATTAGATCCAAGCCAGTTTAAAGTGGCAGATATCTATAAGACAAAAGTATGCCCTCTTGCAAAGGTTATGCGAAGAGAATTAAAGAAGAGAAGAGTTAAGAAATTAAAAGTTGTATATTCAGAAGAAATGCCGATCAAACCAAAAGATGATATGGCAAACAATTGCAGAACAAACTGTATCTGCCTCCAGGAGCACAGCACAAATGTACAGAGAAAAGAGCGATTCCAGCAGTACAGCATTTGTACCATCTGTCGCAGGACTGATCATCGCAGGGGAAGTAGTGAAGGATTTATGCAAGGCGTAAGTGTAACAAAACAAGCATTTATGAAATCCATACCAATCATGTGCAGCTATATATTTGTCAGTATGGCATATGGAATGATGATGGAGAATGCAGGATTTGCGTGGTATTATTCGCTTCTTACAAGCCTTACCGTGTATACAGGAGCTTTTCAGTTTGTCCTGATCACATTTTTAAGCAGTGGGGCATCGATCGTTACGATCGCAGTGACGGCATTGTTGATGAACAGCAGACAGAGTTTCTACAGCCTTTCATTTTTGGAGACATTCCGTAAGATGGGAAGAAAGAAACTTATATGATCCATACGATGACAGATGAAACATATGCGGTAAACTGCACAATCGAAGACAAAGATGAAACAGCAGAAAAGAGATGTTTCTCGTTGCATTCTTCAGCAGATGTTACTGGATGTTTGGAGCAGTGATGGGCGGTCTGATCGGGCAGTTGATCCCATTTGAATTAACAGGAATTTGATTTTTGTATGACTGCATTATTTATCATCATTTTATCGATCAATGGGAGAAAGCGGACAAGCATTTTCCAGCGGTTGCAGGAGTCTTGATCGCAGTGATCGCCTTGATGATCTTTGGACAGCGGGCATTTATGCTGCCAGCATTGGTGATCGTTTCAGGAGTTTTAATCTTCTGGAATAGCAAACAACAGGAAGTTTAGACAGAAAGGGGAAAATAATGAACACAAAAATGGCATTGATCGCGATTTTCGTTTCTGCCGTGATCACATTTGGACTTCGAGCCTCCCTTTTCTTGTATTTCAGGAAGGAAAAGAGTTTCCAGATCAGATCAAACGATTAGGAATGGTGTTGCCATCTTCGATCATGGCAGTACTGATCGTGTATTGCTTGAAAGATGTCGGGGATGACTTTATGGCAGATGGCTTATGGAAACTGATTGCAGCAGCAATCACTGCAGTCAGTTATAAATGGAAACATAATACGCTGATCAGCATTTTACTTGGAACAGTGAGTTATATGATGTTCTTACATTTTTTTGGATAGAACAGATTTGAGATAGAATAAAACATAGGATGAAACAGGAGATATATATGGCAAGAGAAATAGAGACAAAATGTATTCATTTAGAAGAGGAAGAAAATTCGATCAACCACTATGGTGCGATCAGTTACCCAATCTATCAGTCAGCAACATACGCACATCCAGGAGTCGGACAAAGTACAGGTTATGATTACAGCCGCCTGCAGAATCCAACGAGAGAACATCTGGAGAAGACAGTTGCTTCTCTGGAAAATGGAATCGATGCATTGGCATTTTCCTCAGGAATGGCAGCGATCACGTTGATGATGGAATTATTCAAACCGGGCGATCATCTGATCGTGGATGCAGATTTGTATGGTGGCAGCATCCGTCTATTTAATCACGTATCTGAGAAAAACGGAATCGAATTTTCCAGTGTAGACTGCCACAAGGAAAATGTTGCAGCATATATCAGAGAAAATACAAAAGCAGTTTATATCGAGACACCAACCAACCCAATGATGAACGTCACAGATATCAAAGCATTAGCTGAGATCACAAAGAAACATAACATCCTTCTGATCGTTGACAATACATTTTTATCTCCATATTTCCAGAATCCATTAGATCTCGGAGCAGATATTGTTGTACACAGCGGAACAAAATATCTTGGAGGCCACAACGATACACTGGCTGGATTCTTAGTTACAAACAGAGAAGATATCAGTGAAAGATTTCGCTTCCTGATCAAGACAACAGGAGCTGGATTAGCACCATTTGACTGTTTCCTGATCCAGAGAGGGATCAAAACCTTAGGAGTCCGCATGGACCGTGCACAGGAAAATGCGATCGAGATCGCAAAATGGTTAAAAGAACAGGATATCGTAAAGAAAGTTGTTTATCCAGGATTCAAAGAACATCCGGGATACGAGATCATGAAAAAGCAGGCAAGAGGATTTGGAGCAATGCTTACATTTGAACTTACGAAGAAAGAATATGCGATCAATATCCTTGAAAAAGTAAGAATGATCAAATACGCAGAAAGTCTTGGTGGGGTGGAAACACTGATCACATATCCAATGACACAGACACACGCAGACGTTCCAGAACATATCCGCAAACAAAACGGGATCACGGATTGTGTGTTAAGAATGTCTGTCGGAATTGAGAATGTCAAAGATTTATTAAATGAACTGGAAGAGGTATTTGCAGAAGTACGAGGTGAATAAACTTTTGAAAAGGAGTGATTTGAAAAATGATGCAGAAGATTCAAAAATTTGGAGGTGCGATGTTACAATTAAAATAATTGTTATCTGATTTCTAAATATATAAAATTCATAAGTCTCAGAAAAAGCGTAAAGTTTTGTTCTGGGACTTATTTAGTTTGAAAGAATATGTTAAATTGGTAGAAAATAATATTTATGAACAAAATCAAGGGAGAAACGTTATGAAGAATATAAAAGTTATAATGTGTGATATTGATGGAACACTGTTAAATAGCAAGGGAATCGTTACCACCAAAACAATTGATGCGATAAAGAAAGTTCGAGAACAAGGAATCTTGTTTGGAATATCAACAGGAAGAGATGTTCCAAGTGTAAAAAGGTTGTTTGGAAAATGGGGAATTGGCGGGCTTGTTGATATGGTCGTTGGAAGCAACGGAGGTGAGATTTATGATTACAAAACCGATTATTATGAAGAAAATTTGCCCTTCCAGGAAACCTGATCGCAAATATCATGGAGCACTATAAAGATATGGATGTGAATTTTGCAATTCATGGGGATGGAGTTTTGTATACTCCGAAAGAAGATGAACTTATTAAAATTTTATCTAAAGGTGATCAGCTTCCATATGAAGTCATTGATTTTGACGAGTATTTAAAAGAAGATCGTTTAAAACTTCTTATTGTTTGCAAACCAGAAACTATGCCGGCAGTTATTGAGAGAGCAAAAACCTTTAAAAATGAACGTTTCAAATGTGCAAGTCTTCAAACGACGCAACACCTGTTTGAATTTATGGATCCTAGAATCTCAAAATCCTTTGGATTACAAAAACTGATGGAGATGCATGGATTTACGATGGAAAATCTCTGCACATTTGGAGATGCAGATAATGATTATGATATGACCTTGCATGCAGGAGTCGGAGTCGTCATGGCAAATGGAAGTGAAAAAACAAAAAGTGTTGCAGATCATATTACCAAAGACAATGATCACGATGGAATTGGAGTGTTTCTGCAAGAACATTTGATCTCCAGATCATAAGAATCTGTGGATAAAAATATAAAGAGAACTTATAGCAAATCAAAAGAAAAACCTATAACAGAAATAATGCAAAAGATGTTGACAATAAAGATATGTGGTTGTATAATCTAAAACATAGAAAACCTAGTAGAAAAATAGGAAATAAAAACGGAAATGAAAACAACAAACTTTTTAATGGAGGTTTAAAATTAATGAGTAAGATTACAGCAAGCGCATTAGAATTAATCGGAGGAACACCACTTCTTAAAGCAGATAGATATGCAGACAAAGCAGGAGTGAAAGACGCAACGATCCTTACAAAACTTGAGTACTTAAATCCAGCAGGATCTGTCAAAGACCGTATCGCATTGGCAATGATCGAAGATGCGGAGAAGAAAGGTCAGTTAAAACCAGGATCAACGATCATCGAACCAACAAGTGGTAACACAGGAATCGGTCTTGCAGCAGTTGCAACAGCAAAAGGATACAGAGCGATCCTTACACTGCCTGACACAATGAGTGTTGAAAGAAGAAACTTATTAAAAGCCTATGGTGCTGAATTAGTATTAACAGAAGGTGCCAAAGGAATGAAAGGTGCTATCGCCAAAGCCGATGAACTCGCAAAAGAGATTGACGGAGCAGTCATCTTAGGACAGTTCGTAAACCCAGCAAACCCAGCTGTACACAAAGCAACAACAGGACCAGAGATCTGGGATCAGACAGACGGTAAAGTAGACATCTTCGTAGCAGGTGTTGGTACAGGAGGAACATTAACAGGTGTTGGTGAATACTTGAAAGAACAGAACCAGATGTTAAAATAGTAGCAGTTGAACCTGCAACATCTCCAGTATTATCAAAAGGAACAGCTGGAGCACATAAGATTCAGGGAATCGGTGCTGGATTCGTACCTGACACACTGAATACAAAGATTTATGATGAAGTTATCACAATCGAGAATGAAGATGCATTTACAGAAGGAAGAGCATTCGCACACAGCGAAGGAATCTTAGTTGGTATTTCTTCAGGAGCAGCATTAAAAGCAGCTACGATCCTTGCAGAGAGACCAGAGAACAAAGGAAAGACAATTGTAGCATTACTTCCAGATTCAGGAGACAGATACTTATCTACAGCATTATTTGCTGAAGAATAGGATTAAGATTAAGAGGAAAGAATATGGATAATCACGGTACAGCAAGTAGAATTACTGTCCGATGATGATTATATCTATCTAGATGTAAGAGGTGAGATCGCATACCAGCATGGACATATACCGAAGGCTTACGAATGGGCTGGTGATTTCTCTCACATCGAGGAACTTCCAAAGGATAAGAGACTGATCGTATATTGCAACTATGGAGAGAAAAGCGCCCCAATTGCCGAACAGTTAAGACAAGAAGGGTATGAAGCTTTGAACTTATCCGGCGGTTACCGAGAATGGTTATTACATGTGACATCCCAAAAAGAACAGATGCAGGACGTTTCAAAGGACGGACTGCATCTGTTTTCGTCTACAGAAGAATTAACACCAGACGAGGTTAAACGATATGATCGTCAGATCATCCTGCCACAGGTAGGAAGTGACGGACAAAAGAAATTAAAGAAATCAAAAGTTCTGATCATCGGAGCTGGCGGCTTAGGTGCACCAGCGGCTTTATATCTTGCAGGAGCAGGCGTTGGAACGATCGGAATTGTGGATGCAGATGATGTCAGCGTGTCAAACTTACAGAGACAGATCATTCACACAAGCAAAAGAGAAGGAACAAATAAGGCAGAATCAGCAAAGAAATCAATACTTGAATTAAATGAGCATATCAAGGTAAACACCTATCCAGAATATTTATATGCGGATAACGCAGAAGAATTGTTCAAAGAATACGATTTTATCATTGATGCTGTGGATAACTTTGAGACAAAGTTCCTGATCAATGATACATGTGTGTTGTTAAAGAAACCATTTTGCCATGCAGGAATCTTGCAGTTTCAGGGTCAGGTTATGACCTATGTTCCAGAAGAAGACCAGCCATGTTACAGATGTATCTTTGAGGAGATACCAGAAAGCGGTTCTGTGCCAAACTGCAGTCAGGCAGGAATTATCGGTGCAGTCGCAGGAATCATTGGATGTATTCAGGCATTAGAAGCGATCAAGTATCTGTTAGGAATCGGGGAATTGCTGACAGGCAAGATGCTTGTGATGGATGGATTAACGATGAATACAAGAGTAGTTAAATTCCCATCAAAGAATAAGAACTGCCGTGTCTGTGGAGAACATGCGGATATTACGAGCGTGAAAGAAAATCGGATGGAATATGTCGGGGCGACTTGCCCGGTGCAATAATATTAATAGAAAAATATAAGGGGTAGAAGATAGAATTCTGCCCCCTTATATTTTATACAAAAGGAGAACTAGAAAATAAACAGAAGTTCTTCTTTTTTAATTAAAAATTACCACATTTCAAAAAAGAATTTTTACCGTATTTTTTTTTTGCAATAGATAAAATGTACCACATTAAAAAGCCTGTTCTTGATAAGTTGGAAGAATCGTTTCGTGCTATACTAAATTCAAGTTAAACAACAGGAGGTGCAAAAAAGAAAGTCATTAAATTTGAAAGGATAAACAATATGAAACGTTCAAAAGACAAATTTTATATGAAACAGATTTTTGATTGTATTTCAGATGGAGAGATCATTGCAACTGGAAAGATTGCCAAAGAAATCGGATTGTCTGAGAAGTCAGTTAGAAATCGCTTAAATGAATTGAGTGACTTCCTATTAGAAAATAAGCTTGGAGAAATACAGCGGAAACCACGAGTTGGAATTTGGCTAGAAGCAAATGAAAATCAAAAAGAAGAAATACAGAAAATATTATCAGATGAAAATCTGCAAGTAGGAAATTATGATCCAAGAGATAGAGTAAATGAGACATTAAAGGTATTTTTTAATCTGCGTCCATGGCAGACAATGACAACACAGAAACTAGCTGAGAAGTTATTCTTAAGTGTTCCAACAATGCTGAAAGTATTAAAGGAATGCGAAGAATGGCTGGAAGTATACCACATTTCTCTTGTTAATGAAAGAGGAAAGGGATATCGGCTCAAAAGTGAAGAAAATGAATACAGGGTTGCATTAAAGAATCTGATCATGATGAAGAAACCAGGAGAAGAGATCAAAGAGAATATAGATTATTTCTTTTCTAACATTGATGTTTCTGCGATCAGAAATGTATCATTCAAACAGAAAACGAATGGGATTACCATTTCACAGATGAATCATTTTATGAGATCTTAATTTATTGTTGCATTGCGTATAAGAGAAAAGAGCTTGCATTACCATTAGTCAGCGATTATTTTCCAGAGGAATTAAAAATCCTTAAGAAATATAATGAATATGCATTTACGGTAGCAATCTTTGAAAAATTAGAAGAAGTATTTCATGTACATTTTTTGATAGAAGATGTTTTGTTTTTATCAATTCAGATTTTGTGTTCAAAGTTTATTGGAATATCAGATGTAGATGTGACATTAAGTCAGGTAAAGAAATATGACAATAATTGGTTGATTTTGTAGATCGCATGTTAAAGGTAATCAGAGATATTTTAGATGTTGATCTCACTTCAGATGAGAAAGTAAAAGAAAGCCTGATCATTCATTTAAGACCAACAATTTTCAGACTTCGTTATGGAACGCCACAAAAAAATGCATTGATTGATTTTATAAAAAAGAATATAAGAATGTATTTCGTGCAAGCTGGGCGATCAGTATTTTGTTTGAAGAATATTATGGACTTCAGATTACAGAAGATGAAATTGGATATATCGTGTTATATATTCAGGCAGCGATCGAAAGAAAAAAACATCAGTACCGCACGGTAATGGTTTCTAATTTTAATATGGGTCATACACAATTAGTAAAAGAAAAGATTAAAAAATCTGTGCCAGAGATTGATGAAATTAATTTGTAAGTATTCATGACTTTAAGATTGCGGATTATGAAGATTATGATATTATCATTTCGACAGAAGAGAGAAAAGAAAAAGATAAGAGAATTGTAGTCATTCCAAATATCTTAAATTGAAACAAGGATTTCATACTTTGAGGGCACATTTAGACAATATGAATTCTAATAATGATAGAAAATGCAACACCATTTTCACCAGAATGTTTTATTTATTTTCACGGAATTTATATTACTGATCTGGAAGTCAAAACAAAAGAAGAATGTTTAAAAATAATGAGCCAGGCAATGGAAGAAAAGCATGTTGTTACAGAAGATTTTTATGATTCAGTTATGGATCGTGAGAGTAAAACAACAACAACGATTGGAAATGGGGTCAGTCTCCCGCATGGTTCACCGACAGCGGTTAATGAATCAAAAGTTGGGATAGCAATCTTAAAAAATCCGATCATGTGGGACAATGAACAGGTTCAGGTAGTATTTTTACTGGCGTTCCGTTTAAGTACCAGAGATGAGATCAGCAGGATTCAGATGTTTTATAAAGAATATGTAACATTGATCGATTCAGAGGAAAAATTAGAGAAATTAAAGAGTATGAAATCAAACATTGAGTTATATAAGTATCTGATTCAATAAGTAAAAAGAAAAGTTAAAAGGAGAATTAAAAATGGATATTAAAAGTGTATTAGATGAAAGAGTTATCGACTTAAATATGACAGCAAAGAATAAGAAAGAAGCGATCGAGCATCTTGCAGGAAAATTAAAAGATGCCGGATATATTGCGGATGTTGATTCTTATATAGAAGATATTTATTTGAGAGAATCACAGGGACAGACAGGAATTGGACACTATGTGGCAATTCCTCATGGGAAAAGTGATTCTGTAACACAGGTAGGAATTGCGATTGGTAAAGTTCAGGATGAGATCGAATGGGAGACACTGGATGGAAATGGTGTAAAACTGATCTTTTTATTCGCAGTTGGAAATGATAATGAGAATGCAAAAACACATTTAAGATTATTGGCTGAAGTAGCAAGAACCTTAGGTAATGACGATGCAGTAGAAGCTCTGCTGAATGCTAGCACAGTAGAAGATCTAAAAGCTGTATTTGCATAAATAAGTTTCCTAACACTCTATATAATTCTTA
>ENA-OQJH01000961-OQJH01000961.1-human-gut-metagenome-genome-assembly--contig:-NODE-961-length-13565-cov-1.346406_pt1 | contig 13565 bp, 23 predicted proteins | sample MGYA00242597_ERZ504763 | MGnify/ENA primary metagenome ERZ504763 (study PRJEB26092, sample SAMD00036359) | human gut metagenome | host: Homo sapiens | study: EMG produced TPA metagenomics assembly of... | reverse complement strand
CGAATTGCGGATGTAAGCGCTCATAAAAAGGCAGGCGGAGTTATGAGGATAACTCTGCCTGACTTTTTATTCGAAAGGGCATTTACTTTTTTCGGGAAGTTTTTGTATAATGAAAAACGGTAGTTGCACGACGGGGTGTGGCTCAGTTTGGTTAGAGCGCACGGCTGGGGGCCGTGAGGTCGCAGGTTCGAATCCTGTCACCCCGATTGATCACAAGTTGGACACTTTGGCGAGTGTCTTTTTTTTGTTCGATTTTGAAAAAGGCAATTATCGGGTGGAGAAATATTCCCGCGTCTGCTATAATCGGTAGAAGAGGAAACAGGGGAGACAGGGAGAAGTAAGATGGAACAAAGGAAAAAAGTACTTATTACCAACCTTTATTTTCAGAAGTTACAGGATCTGAGTTGCATGTGCTGGAGTTTGCACATCTGTTCAAAGAAAAGGGATATGATGTGGTGATTGCTGTATATAAGAAGTCTTATCCACTTCTGCAGGAGCTGGAAGAGGGGATCACAGTGATTGAATGTCAGAAAGAGGCACTCAAAGAGATGGAATTTGAGATTGTCTTTATCCAGCATTTCCCGGTGTTTGATTATCTTGTGAGCCGGTACGGATTAAAATATAAACGAATGGTTGTCTCGAAGCTGAGTGTGATCAATGCCATGGAGAATCTTCCGGTCTGTACGCAGGAAGCGGCATTCATTCTGTGTGTCAGTCCTGAATGTGCAGATATGGTAGCCATGCAGGTTCCGGAAGGAACGAAGATACGGGTCTTTCAAAACTGTGTGGAAGCAGAGTATTTTGAAGGAAGCAGCGAGTATGCAGGATACAAAAGAGCGTTGGATAAGATCGCGATCATTTCCAATCATATCCCGCAGGAGCTTTTGGAGCTCAAGGAAAAGATGGGCGGGTATTATCAGGTGGATCTGATCGGACTTGGGTATCGTACGGAACAGGTGAATGCAGAGTTTTTGCAGCAGTATGATCTGGTCATTACGATTGGAAGAACCGTACCGAGGTGTCTTGCAATGGGCGTTCCGGTTTATGTTTATGATTATCTGGGAGGTCCCGGATATCTGACAGAAGCCAATTTCAGTCTTGCTGAGCGGAACAATTTTCGGGAAGAGGATTTGAGAAAAAAGACATCAGATGAACTGTTAAAAGAGATCAAGGAAGGATATGCCCGGCAGGAGAGTGGCTGCCGCTCTGGCAGAAGATCGCTGCGGTGGATTATCAGTATGCCAGCCGGTTTGATGAGATGTATGAAGAACTGATGGCATCTCCGGAGCTTACAGAATGCAGGACATACTATTCGGGAATTGAAGCAGAGAGAATGAAATTCTACAGCGATATTGTGTCCGGATATATCAGTGGAAAAGAATGTCAGGAATCTAAGTGTTACTATGATATCGGAAACGGTTTCTGCGAGGAGGACAGCGAGACATGGCCGAGTATGTCAGGATATAAGATTCAAAAATCCTGGCTTCTGGAAAATGCAAAGATGATGCGCTTTGATCCATGCAATGCAGCGTGCCGTTGTGAGATCTGCAGTGTGAAGATCAATGGAAGATCTGTGGAACACGAGATGAAACCAGTCAATGCAGTTTCTACAGATCGTGGAAAGAGTCTCTTTCTGACGGATGATCCGCAGTACCTGATGGATATTCCGGAGTTGGACGGCGGACCTGCATGGCTGGAAGTAGAATACCGGTTTGATATTCTTTCCGAACAAGAGGAAAAAAACTACTATTGCGAAAAGATAAAAGATCTGGAGGAACAGCTGACAAAAGCCCGGCATCAGTTGTGGGAAGAACGGCGCAAGGCCACTTCATTCGGAATGAAGAAAACGAGAAAGTAAGGTTTTCTTGGATTTAAGTATAGCATGTGATATATTAAAAGGCGTTGTTGCGGGCAGGATACTGTCCGGATCTGAAAAAAGAGTCTACATAACCTGTCTGAAAACTGGGAATGTTAAGGACAGGTTACATAAGTTTTAAGAGGAGATATACAGTATATGTGTGGATTTGCAGGATTTGTAGGAGAAGTTGAGAACAGAGAACAGGTGCTGGAGAATATGATGGATACGATCATCCATCGCGGACCGGACAGTTCCGGCAAATTTGTGGATGAAGATGCGGCACTTGGATTCCGGCGTCTTTCAATCATTGATCTTTCAGAAAGCGGAGATCAGCCATTATATAACGAGGACAGAAGCAAGGTGCTTGTATTTAACGGTGAGATCTATAACTATCAGGAACTGAGAGAAGAGCTGATTCAGGCTGGACATACATTTGTTTCCAATACGGATTCGGAAACTTTGATCCACGGATACGAGCAGTGGGGAGAAGAACTGGTTTACCGTCTTCGCGGAATGTATGCATTTGCAATCTGGGATCAAAAGGCAAAAGACTGTTTTCAGCGCGGGATATTTTTGGTATTAAGCCGCTTTATTATGCGCAGATGAATGGAACATTGATGTTTGGATCAGAAATCAAATCTTTTTGGAGCATCCGAAGTTTGATAAAGTGTTTAATGAAGATGCATTGGGAAATTACCTGTCTTTTCAGTTTGTTCCGACCAATGAGACGTTCTTTAAAGGCGTGTTCTGTGTACAGCCGGGCCATTATTCGTTTATGAGAACGGGAAAATGACGATCAAACGGTATTTTGAACCGAATTTCACAGGAGATACGACAAAATCCTTTGAAGAAGTTGTAGATGACATTGAAAAAGTCATGAAAGAGTCTGTGGAGATGCACAAGATCAGTGATGTAGAAGTTGCTTCCTATTTGTCCAGTGGAGTGGATTCCAGTTATCTGACATATTTAGGTCAGGTGGATCGTACCTTTACCGTTGGATTCGACGAAGGAAATACAGCGAGATTCAGGATGCGAAAGAGTTTGCAGCAAGCATCAACATGAAAAATGATGCAAAAGTCATCACTCCACAGGAATACTGGGACAATCTGTCCGATATCCAGTATTATATGGATGAACCGGTGGCAGATCCTGCGGCGATCGCACTTTATTTTCTGAGTCAGGAAGCGGCAAAAAAGGTAAAGGTTGTACTTTCCGGAGAAGGTTCGGATGAATTGTTCGGAGGATATAATATTTACTGTGAGCCTCTGGAGCATACTTCGTTTAATAAAATTCCAATGCCGATCAGACGAATGCTTGGAAATTTTGCAGAGAGATGCCTTCCAAGAGGCATGAAAGGAAGAGGTTTCCTGATGCGTCACGGAAAAACTCTGGAAGAACGTTATTTTGCCAATGCGACGAATATTTTTACAGAGAGAGAAGCGAACCGTATTTTGAAAAAAGGCTGCAAGCCGGGAATTCAGAAGGTGACTGCACCACTGTATGAGCGCGTGAAAGACAAGGATTCTGTGACCAAGATGCAGTATGTGGATATGCATCTCTGGCTGGTACATGATATTCTGATGAAGGGGGATAAGATGGGAATGGCCAATTCTCTGGAAGTGCGTGTCCCGTTTTTGGATAAAAAAGTACTGGAGCTTGCCCAGACACTGCCGTTGCATTATAAAGTGAGAGCACCGAAGACAAAAGTGGCACTTCGCGGGGCGGCAGAAAAGGTGATCCGCAGTAAGACTGCAGAGAAGAAGAAACTGGGATTCCCGATTCCGATCCGGGTATGGCTCAAAGAAGATGCGTATTACAATCGGGTAAAAGAAATGTTTCTTTCTGATGCGGCAAAAAAATTCTTTGATACAGAGCTTCTTGTGAAAATGCTGGATGAACACAAGCATGCAAAACATGCAAATGAAAAGACAGATAACAGTCGGAAAATCTGGACTGTCTACATTTTCCTTGTATGGTATGACCGGTTTTTTGAACATGGAAACCGGTGCATCCGGCAATGAGCGCAAGATAACCGAGTAAAATAAAAACAGGGGAGATGTTATGAGCAGCAAAACGGTACAGCCGATTCGCAGAAGAGAGCAGGGGGAAACGAAAAGCAGACGTCTGCCAGACAGAAACGGGAGAAAAGAGAGAGTGCGCAAAGCAGTGTGCCGACCACGTATTTTGATTATAATCTGATGCTGGTCATTATATTTTTGACTTGCTTTGGACTGATTATGCTCTATAGTGCCAGTGCGTACAGCGCTCAGGCGGATTTTCAGGATGACATGTCCTATTTTATCAAACAGGCAATGATCAGTGCGGGCAGTTTTGGAGTTATGTTGGTCGTTTCCAGGATTGATTATCATGTTTATGGAGCGTTTTCTTTTGAAATCTATGTGTTTGCCATGGTCATGATGGCGCTGGTGCAGACGCCTCTTGGAACAACGATCAATGGAGCCAGACGATGGATCCAGCTTCCGGGAAATATGACATTGCAGCCATCTGAGATTACAAAGATCGCGATTATTTTGTTTATTTCCTGTGAGATCTGTAAGATGGGAAGAAAAGTCAATGACTGGCTTGGAATCCGGAGACTTCTGATTTATGGCGGGGTGGCAGCAGGTGGAGTGTTTATTCTCACAGATAATTTAAGTACTGCCGTGATTGTAATGGCGATTACTTGTGTTTTGATTTTTGTGGCACATCCGAAGACAAAGCCATTTTGATGATCGCTGCCATAGGAGCAGGGATTTTGATCGTGATAGTGGCCATACTTGCGGTTTATGCGACGAACAGTGATAATTCCGAATCGGAAGAATCACAACATGGCTGGATCCGGAAGGCACTCGGATGGCACCGGCTTCCAGGTGCTTCAGGGACTGTATGCGATCGGATCCGGGGGATTTTTCGGAAAAGGTCTTGGAAACAGCACGCAGAAGCTTGGTATGATCCCCGAAGCGCAGAATGATATGATTCTGAGCGTTATCTGCGAAGAACTTGGCGTTTTCGGAGCAATCGTAGTATTGATCCTGTTCGGACTTCTTCTATATAGATTGATGTTTATTGCAAGGAATGCACCGGATCTGTACGGCTCACTGATCGTGACCGGAATTTTTGCACATATCGCGCTGCAGGTGATCTTAAATATCATGGTTGTGACGAACATGATCCCGACAACAGGTGTTACGCTTCCGTTTGTCAGTTATGGAGGAACTTCGGTTCTGTTCCTGATGACGGAGATGGGACTTGCCTGAGTGTATCCCGGAGAATTAAGCTTCAGACAGAATAGGAAAAGCAAAAGATGTAAAATGTCTTTTCATCCGACACAAAGTGTGGTATATTAAGTAACGTAGTATTGAAAACCACATATAATAGATGGTGGAAAAAGAAAGTGTGGTTTGGGAGGAAAGACATGAGCTATAAGGTAATTGTTGACAGTTGCGGAGAATTTACGCCGGAGATGAAAGCAGACGGAGGATTTGAACACGTTGCTCTCGGAATTCAGATAGAAGACACTCAGTGGACAGATGATGACAGCTTGAAGCAGGAAGAGCTGCTTTTAAAGATTGCAGAAAGTACATCCTGTGCGAAGACATCCTGTCCGTCTCCGGAAAGGTATATGGAAAGTTATCACTGCGATGCCGAACGTATTTATGTGGTGACACTATCGGCAGAATTGAGCGGATCATATAACAGTGCGGTTCTTGGAAAAAATCTGTATGAAGAAGAATATGGGGAAAAACAGATTCATGTATTTAATTCACGCTCCGCTTCAGTAGGAGAGACTTTGATCGCATTGAAGGTTCAGCAGTGTGAAAAGGCCGGGATGACGTTCGAAGAAGTTGTGGAAGTGTAGAGTGTTATATTGAGGAGCAGCACACTTATTTTGTACTGGAGAATCTGGATACTTTAAGAAAGAACGGAAGACTTACGGGAATCAAATCACTGGTAGCGGGAGCGTTGAATATCAAACCGATTATGGGATCTACTTCGCAGGGAGCAATCTGTCAGAAGGAAAAGCGAGAGGCATGAAAAAAGCACTTGTGAAGATGGCAGACTGCGTGGCAGCAGATGTGGTCAATGCAGGAGATAAGATTCTGGCTATCGCACACTGTAACTGTGAGGAGAGAGCAAAAGAAGTGCAGCGCCTTTTAAAAGAACGGTTTGCAGTGAAGTCCAGCTTTATCGTAGATACATCCGGGATCAGTACGGTTTATGCCAATGACGGAGGAATTATTGTTGTAGTTTAGAGTCGGATGTGGTACACTATGTAGAAAGAGTGCAGGACAGAAGCTGTCAAATACATAGGGGACAAAGGAGCTTTTAGATATGAGTCAGGAAAAAGTAGACCGCTATAAACAGGAAAAGGCGAATCGGAAGAAGAACATGAAAAAGCAGCGCATTATGAACATTGTCAGAAAGTGTGTACTGTCACTGACTGCATTGGCATTGGTGGGATGGCTCGGATATTCCGCATATGTGTCTCATGAGTCAAAGCAGGAACGGGAAGTGGCAGAAGTGAATTATGATGCGGTGAATAATTATCTGAGCGGACTTGGCGAATAAAAGAATAAAGAATGATATGAGAACAGGTTTTGGAAGCCTGTTCTTTTTTTTAACCAAATTTTTACAGAATTGTGACATAGATGTGAAAATGTGAAAAAGGGTTGAAAGGGGGCGTGGTGGTTTACAATGGTTTCAAGTGGTAGGAAGTGGTGAATAGTGGCATAAAGTGGGGCGAAAGTGGAGTCCTGCTTTTAGAAGGGATTCCAGATGTTATTAGGAGAGTTTAATCATAGTATTGATGAAAAGGCCGACTCATCATCCAGCCAAATTACGAGATGACTTGGGAGAAAGCTTTGTGATCTGTAATGGCTTGGAAGGGTGTCTTTTTGTGTATTCTCAAGACGAATGGAATCAGTTTGTTGCTGAATTAAATACCTTACCACGGATGAACAAGGATGCCAGAATTTTCAAGCGTTATTTTTTTGGAAGTGCTTCTGAGGGCAGTTTTGACAAGCAGGGGAGGGTTTCTGTACCTGCATCACTTCGAAAAGCTGCACATCTGGAGAAGGACGTTGTCCTGGTGGGAGTTCAGGACCGCGTGGAGATCTGGGATAAAGCACTTTGGGAAGAGCGCAGTATGGTCAGTGAAGAAGATCTGGATGCGATTGCAGAACGTATGGAGCGATCGGTATCCGAATTTGATTCTGGACAGAGAGTGAATGGAGGATTCTATGGCATTTAAACACACATCAGTTTTACTTGAAGAGACAGTAGATGGTCTGAAGGTGAAGCCGGATGGCATCTATGTAGACGCGACACTTGGCGGGGGAGGACATGCATATGAAGTCGCAAGCCGCTTAAGTGACAAGGGGAGATTTATAGGAATAGACCAGGACGCCGACGCGATTGAAGCGGCGGGCGCCAGATTATCCGGTTTCGGGGGAGAAAGTAACAATAATCCGGAGCAATTATTGTGATATGAAACCGAGGCTCCATGAAATAGGAATTGACAAGGTAGACGGGATTGTAATCGATCTGGGAGTGTCTTCATATCAGTTAGATACGGCGGAGCGCGGTTTCTCTACCGCACAGATGCGCCGCTTAACATGCGGATGGATCAGAGACAGACTACGACAGCAAAAGACATTGTCAATGACTATAGCGAAGCGGAACTTTACCGTGTCATCCGTGATTATGGAGAAGATAAATTTGCAAAGAATATTGCAAAACACATTGTGATGGAGCGCGGAAAGCATCCAATTGAGACAACAGGACAGTTAAATGAAGTTATCAGAAGAGCCATTCCGATGAAGTTTCAGAAAACATCCGACATCCGTCAAAAAGGACATTTCAGGCAATCCGGATCGAGTTGAACAGAGAGTTGGATGTACTTCGGGAGACTCTGGATGATATGATCGATATGCTGAATCCGGGAGGCCGGATCTGCATTATCACGTTTCATTCTCTGGAAGATCGGATTGTAAAGAGTGCATTCCGAAAGAATGAGAATCCGTGTACCTGTCCAAGTCACTTTCCGGTTTGTGTATGTGGAAATATATCGAAAGGAACAGTGATCACAAGGAAACCAATTCTTCCTTCCGAGGAAGAGTTGATGTATAACAGCCGTTCAAAAAGTGCCAAACTTCGCATTTTCGAACGAAGCTGAAAAAAATGAGGGTGAGTATCTGAAAAAATAAAATCTGCCGGGAAGGGGAGAGCCCGGCAGATTGTACGTGGAAAGGGGCAGACCAAATGGCTGCAGGAAAGAGAACTACATACAGAAGACAATCTAATACAGGAAACAGATCTGGACAGTTCTACGTCTATGGAAATGTAGCGCATCAGCCGAAGGTATTGCCAAATCAGGAGAAACAAGCAGTGGAAGTACGTCCTAAAAAACGGACAAGCAGTCAGGTGAAAAAAGAACCGCAGGCGTGCATTGGATATGAGCCCGATCTATACAGGGTTTTTGACAGTGGCGGCTGTTTGTGCGGTTTTCATCTGTGTCGTATATCTGCAGCTCCAGTCAGAACTCGTGCAGAGGTCAGAAAATATCACGGCTCTTCAGAAAGAGCTGTCGAATCTGACAGAGGCGAATGATACGGCATACAATGCGGCAGAGATTCTGTGAATCTGCAGGAAATCCGGGACAAAGCAATGAATGAACTTGGCATGGTATATGCGGCGAATGGGAATGTGGTGGAGTATGACAGCCCGACCAGTGATTACGTGAAGCAGTATAATGAGATACCATCTGACGGGATTCTGGCAAAGTCAAAGGACGTGTCAAAATAGGAAGATGTAATGACAAGAAGACGAAGAAAAAATCCATTTCAATTTTTAACAAAAAAAATTTCCGAAAAGGATGCAAAAGAAGCTGGTAATGCTGTTTGTGGCAATTATACTGGCTTTTGTTGTTCTTATCGGAAGAATCACGTATATCAATGTATTCAAAGGTGGAAAGTATACCAGGATCGTTCTGAACCAACAGCAGTATGGAAGCAGGACCATTCCGTATAAACGAGGAGATATCGTAGACCGGAACGGAACAAAAGTGGCGACCAGTGAGCGTGTGTATAATGTGATCCTGGATGTGGTGGTTGTGACAGAGAGGGAGAGAGTGATAAGTATATCGATTCCACACTGGACGTTTTAGAAGAATGCTTTGGCATTGACAGTGAAGAAGTAAGGGATACGATCAAGGCAAATCCGGACAGCCGCTACGAGGTTTTAAAAAAAAGGCGTTTCTTATGAAGAGGCCAAGAAATTCCAGGAAATTGACGAGGATGATAAAAAATATCCGAATGTTCAGGGAGTCTGGCTGGAGGATGATTACCAGCGTACATACCTTACAACAGTCTTGCAAGTGATGTGATCGGATTTTCCGTATCCGGAAATCAGGGAGCAATCGGCATTGAAAGTGCATACAATGATATTCTTAACGGTACAGACGGAAGAGAATATGGATATTTTGACAGTGCTTCTTCAGTAGAACGTACTGTGAAAGCGGCAAAGAATGGAAATACGGTAGTGTCCACGATTGACGTTACACTGCAGAGCATTGTAGAAAAATATATTCTGGAATTTAATGAGGCACACAAAGGAGAAGAACGGGAGGATGAGCCGGGAAGTAAGAATACGGCTGTGATCATAATGGATCCGAACAGCGGAGAGATTCTTGCAGAGGCTTCATACCCGAATTTTGATCTGAATAATCCAAGAGATCTGACGCCGTGGTATACGACGGAAGCGTTGGCAAAAATGTCAGATGATGATAAGCTGAATGCAATGAACAATCTCTGGAGAAATTTCTGCGTCAGTGATGCCTTTGAACCGGGATCGACAGCCAAGCCGTTTACTCTGGCCACAGGTCTGGAGACCGGAACTTTGACCGGTCAGGAAACCTATGTATGCCAGGGTGGTACATGGAAAGGTGACTGGTATATTCAATGTCACAATACGTCAGGGCATGGGACAGAGAATGTAGATCAGGCAATCGCCAATTCCTGCAATGTGGCTCTGATGGCTATGGCCGATAAGATCGGAGTGGAAGATTTTATCCGGTATCAGCATATCTTTGGGTTTGGAGAGTACACGGGAATTGACCTGCCGGGAGAGGCGTCCACAGAAAATCTGATCTTTACTGCAGAGAATATGGGGGAGACAGATCTTGCAACGTCTTCCTTTGGGCAGAGTTCAATGTAACGATGACACAGATGGTGTCGGCATTTTCTTCTCTGATCAATGGCGGGTATTATTATCAGCCTCATGTGGTGAAGCAGATTCAGGATGAAAACGGAAACGTGATTGAAACAAACGATCCGACTTTGCTTCGAAAAACGGTATCAAAACAGACTTCTGACCGTGTCAAAGAAGCGCTTCGCGCGGTAATGACAGACGGAACCGGAGTTCCGGCAAATGTAGAGGGATACGACATTGGCGGAAAAACCGGAACAGCGGAGAAGCTTCCGCGAGGGAATGGAGACTATCTGCTTTCTTTTATTGGATATGCACCACAGGAAAATCCGGAAGTTGTGATCTATGTGGTCATCGATGAGCCAAATGTGGAAAATCAGGAATTAAGTTCGTATGTTCTGGAGCTGTCACAGAAGATCATGGCGGAAGCATTTCCATATCTGAACATTACAAGAAACGGGGATGCACTGCCAGAGGACAGCGGTGTAAGAGAAGACGTACAGCAGGATTTCGATGAGAACTTCGAAGATACCTACAGTAATCAGGATGGCGCCTATATCGATCCGAACTACCAGCCGGATTATGATAGCTGGGCAACCTCTCCGGAATCATCGGAAACAACAGAATAAAACAGGAATAACCTTACAGAAGAGAAAATATGTTGTATAAAGTCTTCTGTAAGGTTTTTATGAAAAATAAAACGTATCATAAAAAGAAAATTCTGGTAGTGTTTACCTGCGCGTTTCTGATTTTGACAGGTTTGATCGGGCGACTGGTCTATCTGATGGTGTTTGATGCCGAGTATTATCAGAAACGAGCCGAGGATCTGCATAAACGGGAACGTAAGATCAAGGCAGCCAGAGGAAGAAATCGTGGATCGAAATGGCGTTGTGCTTGCTACAAACAAAACAGTGTGTACGATTTCTGTGATCCACAGTCAGATCAAGGAACCGGAACGGGTGACGGAAATTCTCGCAAAAGAGCTTGAAATGGATCAGGCAGAGGTGAGAAAGCGAGTGGAGAAGATCTCTTCCATGGAAAAGTAAAAACCAACGTGGAAAAGAAGTGGGAGATAAGATCCGGGAGTATAATCTGGATGGAGTCAAGGTGGATGAAGACTATAAGCGATATTATCCGTATGACAGCCTGGCATCCAAGGTGCTTGGATTCACAGGAGGAGACAATCAGGGGATCATTGGTCTGGAAGTGAAATATGAAGAGACATTAAAAGGCAGCAACGGAACCATTCTCACGACAACGGATGCAAGAGGAATCGAACTGGATGCGGTCGCGGAAGGCCGGATCGAGCCTGTGGCCGGCAAAACGCTGGAGATCAGTATGGATTATAATATTCAAAAATATTGTGAGCAGGCGGCTGAAAAAGTCATGCGGGAAAAACAGGCGGACGGAGTGTCGATTTTACTGATGAATCCGCAAAACGGAGAAATTCTGTCTATGGTCAATGTGCCGGAATTTAATCTCAATGATCCGTTTGAATTGAATACAGGAGAAGAACTGGAAGGAGAAAAATTGCAGGATGCGTTAAATGCAATGTGGAGAAATCGATGTATCAATGATACGTATGAGCCGGGATCCACATTAAGATCATTACGTCTGCAGCCTGCCTGGAAGGAGGAGGTGTGACACCTGAGGATACCTTTTCCTGTCCGGGATACCGCATGGTAGAAGACAGAAGAATCCGGTGTCACAAAGTGGGCGGACATGGCAGTGAAACCTTTGTTCAGGAATTCAGAATTCCTGCAACCCGGTGTTTATCGATATTGGTCTGCGTCTCGGAGCAGAGCGGTTTTATGACTATTTTCAGCAATTCGGACTTCTGGATCTGACGGGGATCGATCTGCCGGGAGAGGCGGGAACATTATGCATCAGGTGGAAAATATCGGTCTGGTGGAGCTTGCCACCATCAGTTTTGGACAGTCATTTCAAGTTACGCCGGTTCAGATGGCAGTGACAGTCAGTTCCATTATCAATGGAGGGCGAAGAGTTACCCCGCATTTCGGAAAAGCCGTTCTTGACAGGGAAGGAAATGTGCTGGAAACATTGTCTATGAAGAAAGATCAGGTGTGGTATCAGAGAAAACATCGAAAACGATGCAGACACTTTTGGAGGGAGTTGTTGCCAATGGGTCCGGGAAAAATGCATATATCGAAGGATATTCCATCGGAGGAAAGACAGCCACCTCTCAGACACTGCCGCGAAGTGCGAATAAGTACATTTCTTCCTTTATCGGATTTGCACCGGCAGAGGATCCGCAGGTACTGGGAATGGTGGTGATCCATAATCCGCAGGGGATTTATTATGGAGGAACGATCGCCGCACCGGTCCTTCGCAGTATTTTTGACAATGTCCTTCCATATCTCGGGATTGAAAAACAGTAGGTAATGCGGTATACTAATTGAGATATTGAAACAAAAGAGATGAAGAGGTGGAAGTATGAGTTATCATGTAGTAATACCGGTATTGGTATCGTTTGCTTTGAGCCTGGTGCTCGGACCGATCGTAATACCATTCCTTAGAAAACTGAAAATGGGACAGACAGAACGGAAGAGGGAGTACAGTCTCATTTGAAGAAGGCAGGAACGCCGACCATGGAGGAATTATCATTCTGGCCAGTGTCGTTATCACGTCCCTGTTTTATGTAAAAGATTATCCGAAAGTGATTCCGATCCTGTTTCTGACGCTTGGTTTTGGTCTGATTGGATTTCTGGATGATTATCTGAAGGTTGTGATGAAACGTTCAGACGGTCTGTATCCGAAACAGAAGATGGCACTGCAGCTGGTGGTGACAGCAATTTTTGCATATTACGTGTTTAAAGTGGCAGACATTCCGATGTCTATGCTGATTCCGTTTTCCGGTGGAAAAATACGTGGATAGTCGGCTGCTGGCAGTTCCGCTTTTATTTATTGCAGTGATCGGTACTGTAAACGGAACGAATTTTACAGACGGATTGGACGGCTGGCATCCAGCGTGACGGTTCTGGTAGCTACGTTCTTTACGGTGGTTGCTATTGGAACAAAGAGCGGAGTAGAGCCGATCACCTGTGCGGTTGTAGGTGCGCTCCTTGGATTTTTATTGTTTAATGTATATCCTGCGAGTGTGTTTATGGGAGACACCGGTTCTCTTGCACTGGGCGGTTTCGTGGCAGGAACGGCATATATGATGCAGATGCCGTTGTTTATCATGATTGTAGGGCTGATCTATCTGGTGGAAGTGGCATCGGTGATGATCCAGGTTACATATTTTAAGAAGACCGGTGGAAAGCGTTTCTTTAAAATGGCACCGATCCATCATCATTTTGAATTGTGCGGCTGGTCAGAGACAAGAGTTGTAGCAGTATTTTCAATTGTGACTGCACTACTCTGTCTGATCGCATTAATGGGGGTATAGACATGAAGTTCAAAGACAAAAAAAGTACTGGTGTTTGGTTCCGGTATCAGTGGTGTTTCTGCTGCGGCTCTGCTGCTGGAGGAAGGTGCAGAA
>ENA-OQJH01000960-OQJH01000960.1-human-gut-metagenome-genome-assembly--contig:-NODE-960-length-13571-cov-1.461395_pt1 | contig 13571 bp, 15 predicted proteins | sample MGYA00242597_ERZ504763 | MGnify/ENA primary metagenome ERZ504763 (study PRJEB26092, sample SAMD00036359) | human gut metagenome | host: Homo sapiens | study: EMG produced TPA metagenomics assembly of... | reverse complement strand
AGGCATTGACAGCAGAACAGTTGAATGAAGCAACTGATCCGAATGCAGAAAATGTTGTACTCTGGCTTGACTTTGATGTCAAAGAAGACGATTCGGCAACAGAAGCAGATAAGCTGAATTTACAGAATCTGATCAATGAATGTAAAGACATGAAAGAAGCAGATTACTTTGGAAAAGGCTGGACAGAAATGCAGACAGCACTAGGTGCAGCAGAGGACGTATTACAGAAAGATGCGCCTACAAAAGAGGAAGTAAAGAACGCTTATGATGCATTGAGAGATGCGAAAGGTCAGCTTGTATTCATTGGTGATTTGAAAGCAGTCGTTGATGGCGCAAAAGAAATCGTTGAAAACAAAGATTCTTACACGAAGGACTCTTACGAAGTATTCGAGACAGCATTAAATGCAGCAAAAGCAGTTCTTGAAAAGGAAGAATCTACTCAGGAAGAAGTCAACAATGCGAAGATCGCACTGTTAGATGCACAAAATAAACTTGTGAAAAAAGCAGATATCACTACTTTGAAAGAGGCGATTGCGAAAGCAGCAGAGATCAAAGAAGAAGAGGTTACTCCATCTTCATGGGAGAGAGTTCAGGCAGCGAAAGCAGCAGCAGAAAAGGTAGTTGCAGATTTTGAAAAAGATGAGACAAGTGTAACACAGAGTCAGATTGACGCAGCTGCAAAAGCGCTTCAGGATGCACTGGATTCTGTGCAGAAACGTGCAGACTTCACAGCACTTCAAGAAGCTGTGGACCGCATCAGCAAATTGCAGCTGGACGGCTACACAGAGGAAAGCGTAAAAGTGTTGAAAGATGCATTAAAAGAAGCAGAGGCTGTTTTGGAAGAACAGGAAGCAACTCAGAATACAGTAGATGAGATGTTGACAAAATTACTTGCGGCAGAGGAAGCTCTGACAAAAGAGGAAACAATTGAGAAAGCAGATTTGGAAGATTTGATCAACTATGCAAAAGCACAGCAGAGCAAAGAGGAATACAAATATTTGGTTCCGGTAGTGAAGGAAAGATTTGAGAAGGCTTTGGCAGAGGCAGAGACAATCTACGGAAAAGCAGATGCAACTCAGGAAGAAGTGAATGTAGCTTATGACAAACTGCTTCAGATGGTTCACTATCTTACTTCACCGGAAACAGTGAGTCATTAAAAGTATTGGTGGACGCAGCAAAAGGCTTGAATGAGAAACTTACACAGAAAAATCATGGGCAGTGTTTGAAGATGCATTGACAAAAGCAGAAGCTGTACTTGCAGATACAAATGCATTGCAGGAGGAAATCGATGCAGCGAGAGAGGCATTGCATAAGGCGATGGATCAGCTTGTCAAGGTTCCGTAGATAAGTCAAAACTTCAGACACTGGTAGAAAAATCTAAGAAGTATGAAGACAAATTGAAAGAATACACTCCTGAGACAGGAGAAATATTCAAGGGCGCATTGGATTATGCAAGAGAGATTCTCGCAAATAAAGATGCAACTCAGGAAGAAGTCGATGCAGCATACAATGCATTGCAGAATGCAATCTTTGGATTAAGACTAATTCCGGATAAAGATAAGTAGATGATTTGATCAAAGAAGCAGAAAAGACAGATTTTGAAAAATATACAGAAGAATCCGGGGCAGTCTTAAGAACAGCAATCGCAAATGCGAAAGCAGTGTTTGCAGACGAGAATGCAACAGAGACTGATGTAAAAAATGCAGAAAAAGAACTGAAGACAGCAATGAAGGGCTTGAAAGTTGCTTCGAATGATGAAAAAGACAATCAAGGAAACAGTAATGGCGGAACATCTGCAAGTAAAGCAGATGAGAATTCACCGAAGACAAGAGATGCCGCTCCTGTAGCAGCAACAGGTGCCGTAATGCTAGCTGCATTCGCACTGGTAGTTGCAATGAGAAAGAGACGGTAGTTGACTGATTGGGGACGTAGTAAAATTGAATTTTACTACGTCCCCAATTGACATTAGCCCTGTCCCTTTTTGAAAAAAGTAGTTGTATATTTTATGGCATGAGTATATAATAAAAAAGGTTGGAAACTGATTGTGCAAAAAAAGCGGCGAATAAGCCAAATTTATGGAGGGAATTAATATGGGAAAATATTTTGGAACAGACGGATTTCGCGGAGAAGCAAATGTGGTTCTGACAGTAGAGCATGCTTTTAAAGTAGGTAGATTTCTAGGATGGTATTATGGTCAGGAACATAAAGCGAGAGTTGTCATCGGAAAAGATACAAGAAGAAGCAGTTATATGTTTGAGGACGCTCTGTCGGCAGGGCTTACTGCATCCGGTGCAGATGTGTATCTTTTGCATGTAACGACAACACCGAGTGTTTCGTATGTGACACGTACAGAAGATTTCGATTGTGGAATTATGATTTCCGCAAGCCACAATATTTTCTATGATAATGGAATTAAAGTCATCAATGCAAAAGGACATAAACTGGAAGCAGAAGTAGAAGAAAAAATTGAGTCATATATTGATGGAACATGGGGAGAGATTCCATACGCAACACGCGATGCAATTGGGCGCACGGTAGACTATTCGGCTGGAAGAAATCGCTATATTGGACATTTGATCGCGATGGCAACTCGTTCTTTCAAAGATAAACGTGTGGGGCTTGATTGTTCAAACGGAAGTGCATCTTCGATTGCGAAAAGTGTATTTGATGCGTTGGGAGCAAAGACATACGTGATCAACAGTGAGCCGGATGGAACGAACATCAATAGAAACTGTGGATCTACACATATTCATGTATTGCAGGAGTTTGTGAAAGAAAAGAAATTAGATGTAGGTTTTGCTTACGATGGAGATGCGGACAGATGTCTTGCGGTAGATGAAAATGGTAATGAAGTTGATGGGGATCTTATTCTCTATGTATGCGGAAAATATTTGAAAGAACAGGGAAGACTGAACAATGATACAATTGTAACGACAATCATGTCAAACCTGGGATTATATAAAGCATGTGATAAAGCTGGAATCAAATATGAAAAGACTGCAGTTGGAGATAAATATGTATATGAGAACATGGTGCAGAACAACCATTGTCTCGGAGGAGAGCAGTCAGGGCATATTATTTTCAGCAAATATGCGACAACAGGTGATGGTATCTTAACTTCGTTATTGTTGATGGAAGTTATGCTGGAAAAGAAACAGACACTTGCAAAGCTAACAGAAGAAGTGAAGATTTATCCACAGCTTTTGAAAAATGTAAGAGTATCTGATAAAAAGACAGCAAGAGAAAATGCGGAAGTCATAAAGGCGGTGGAAGCAGTGACGGAGGCACTTGGAATGATGGACGTATTTTGGTACGTGAAAGTGGAACAGAGCCGGTAATTCGTGTGATGGTGGAAGCATCTACAGATGAACTGTGTGAAAAATATGTAAATCAGGTTGTTGAGGTAATGCATCAGCAAGGACTGATTGTAGGATAAGTCAGAAGAGGGAAAGTAGCGATTCATAGAAGTAGCTGCTTTCCCTAAAATTATCTCTACATAATAACAAATTAATATATTGATATATTGTTTGTTGGGTGATAATATAAAAAATAAAAACAGATTTAGAAAACCATTGCTTAAAGGAGAGGATAACTATGAAAAAGCAAGAGTTACAACATGTTTTTGGAAAGATTTAAAATTCCATTTATATTTTTGTGGGTAGTTTTACTCTTTGAGCCTGTTTTTGTTTCATATTTGGAAAGTAGAGATCAAGATCCCTTTGTTACTGGCAAAACAGAGCGGCTAGGGTGGTAAATAGTTTTACTACCCCAGCTGTTGCAATACAAAGGAACTTCTATGATAATGATGGGCGAAAGACTTGAGAAAAACAAGCTTTTCGCCCTTGCTTTATTTATATAGCCCTATACGTTATGAAATCCTTTTCCGATAATCTCGCTTGTGTTAGAAATCAAAATGAATGCTCCAGGCTCTTGCTGCTTAATAAAATTACGAAGCTTAATAGCCTGCTGGCGGTTCAGTGCAGTAAAAATAATATAGCGGTGTTCACCGGAAAATGCGCCCTGAGCATCCACAATCGTTGCACTTCTCATCAAATCATGTGTGATGAAGTCACAAATGGGTTCGGGATGGCTGCATACAACATTGAAATATTTTGAAAGATTAAAACTTTCGATAAAGTTATCAATCATAAAAGAGCGAATAGACAATCCAAGCAAAGAATATAGACCGGTTTTAATGTCAAAAATAAAGAAACCGGCAATGGTAAATGCCAAATCTGTCAAAAGCAATGCTCGTCCGATGTTGATGCTCGTATATTTTTTAAAAATCGCAGCAATGACATCTGTACCACCACTGGAAGAACCAATGTTAAAAAGTACAGCAGAGCTGAATGCGGGAAGTGCGATTGCAAAGGCAAGTTCCAGCATCGGCTGATCTGTCAGCGGATGGGACATAGGAAAAATACGCTCCAGTATGATAAAAGCACTGAGAGTAAAATACTACAGTAAGCAGTAGTCAGTGCAAATGTTTTACCGAGAACGATAAGTCCAATCAGTAAAAGGAGCATGTTCATAATAAAGGTAAAATCACTGGCGGACATCACGCCTGTTTTGGCAACTAAAACAGCAAGACCTGTAATGCCTCCGAATGTGAAATTGTTGGCAAATTTGAAAAAGTAAATTCCGATTGCCATCACCAATATACTTCCAGTCAACAGGAAAAAGGATTTTGATTTTTCTTTCATTTGATGTTTTCTCCGTATTCTATTTCTATTCATACGAATTGTAACGCTAGAAACATAAAAAGTCAACGCATTAGAGTGCATAATATGGTAACAATAGAAATAGAAGAGGAGGGATATAAAAATGAACAGATATTTGGCGATTACAGACGTATACGCAAGAGAAATATTAGATTCCAGAGGGAATCCTACAATAGAAGTAGAAGTTTTGGCGGGAGATGAGTTCCTGGGGAGGGCAGCAGTGCCGTCAGGAGCATCTACCGGACAATACGAAGCTGTGGAACTGCGAGATAGAGAGGAGAGGTATGGCGGACTCGGAGTACAACGGGCGGTGGATCATGTCAACACAAAGCTTGCACAGGCGGTCATTGGTCTGAATGTATTCGATCAAGCGCATTTGGATCAAGTGCTTTTAAAAACGGATGGGACACAAAACAAGAGTAATATGGGGGCGAATGCGTTGCTTGGGGTTTCGATGGCTGCTGCGAGAACAGCGGCAAAAGCGTTGCGTATTCCGCTTTATGCCTATCTTGGAGGAGTCAATGCGAAAAAATTGCCGGTTCCGATGATGAATATTTTAAATGGAGGACGGCACGCAGATAATACGATTGATTTTCAAGAATTTATGATCATGCCGGTCGGTGCGTGTTGCTTTCGAGAGGCACTTCGGATGTGCTCAGGAAATTTATCACGCGCTAAAGGCATTGCTAAAAGAGCAGGGTTACAGTACAGCGGTGGGGATGAAGGTGGATTTGCACCTGATTTTAAAGATGCAAAAGAAGCATTACAGTTTATTGTAGATGCGGTAAGAAAGGCAGGATATGAGCCGAGAAAAGATATTGTGATCGCATTGGATGCGGCCGCGACAGAGTCTACAACAAAGATTTTAAAAAATATGTATTTGAAGGAGAAGGAAAAATGCGGGGCGGTCAGGTAATTCGTTCCGTGGAGGAGATGATTGATTATTATGAGGAACTGATTATGGAATTTCCAATCATGTCTATTGAAGATCCGCTTGATGAAGAAGACTGGGAAGGATGGGAACTTTGACGACAAGACTTGGAAGAGAACGTGCAGCTTGTTGGAGATGATCTGTTTGTCACTAACACAAAGCGTCTTTCGCGTGGGATTGAACAGAAGGTAGCAAATGCGATTCTTGTAAAAGTGAACCAGATTGGGACACTGACAGAGGCATTTGAGGCAATTGAAATGGCGAAAAATGCGGGATATAAGACAATCATTTCCCACCGGTCGGGAGAGACAGAGGACAGCATCATAGCGGATATTGCTGTTGCATTTCAGTCGGGGCAGATTAAGACAGGGGCACCTTGCCGGTCGGAGCGTGTGGCAAAATATAATCAGCTGCTTAGAATAGAAGAACATCTTGGCAATGTGTCATGTTACGAAGATCCATTTAAGCGCTTTTAAGGTGACAGAACAGTAACCTTTTAATAAAAAATATACGAAATCCAATCGAAACGCTTGCAGAATGAACAAACATATGGTAAAATAAGTATGTTATTTATTCAGGAGGTGTGTAAAATGGATATTTTAAAAACAGTATTGATGATTTTATTTGCAATAGATTGTATCGTATTGACTGCGATCGTATTACTTCAAGAGGGAAAGTCAGCAGGACTGGGAACAATCAGCGGTGCTGCAGAAAGCTACTGGGGACAGAATAAAGGACGTTCTATGGAAGGCGCTCTTGTAAAATCTACGAAGTTTGCAGCTGTATTATTTATCGTATTGGCAGCAGTATTGAATTTGAAAGTATTTGCTTAATCATATACGGGCGAATGAGATTTGCGAAACACTCTTATTGATATAAGAGTGTTTTTTACACTGTGCAGAAGGAAGCACTTGTTTTAGACTAGAAAGACAAAGGAGAGAGAATGGATCAGACATTTGAAAGACGAAAAAAATTAATTTATGATTTTATTTGTGATGAATTTTATGTGCCGATGAAGCTGAAAGAACTTGCAATCTTACTGCAAGTACCGAAGGATCAGAGAAAAGAACTGAAAGCGATTATGGATTCGTTGGAAGCGGAAGGCAAGGTACATGTATCTAAAAAAGGGAAGTATACCAAGGGAGAGGCAAAGCGTATCGTAGGGACTTATCAGGCTCATGCGAGAGGGTTTGGCTTTGTTGCGGTAGAAGGGGAAGACGATGATATTTTTATATCAGAAGATGATACAAATGGAGCTTTTCATGGGGATCAGGTTGAAGTGACGATCAAATCGGCACCAGATGGAAAGAGACGGGAAGGAAAGGTTGTGCGGATTTTATCACATGGTACGACAAGGCTTGTTGGATATTTTCAGAAGAATAAAAATTTTGGCTTTGTCGTTCCGGACAATCAGAGGTTTATCAAGGACGTATTCGTGCCGTTAGAGCGCTCGAAAGGAGCAGTCACCGGACACAAAGTAGTTGTGGAACTTACGAAATATGGGGGAGACAATAAAAAGCCGGAAGGAAAGATTGTGGAGATTATCGGGCATGTCAATGATCCGGGGACAGATATTATGTCCATTGTAAAGGGTACGATCTTCCAATTGAATTTCCGGAAAAGGTGTTGAATCAGGCAGAGCGTGTGGCAAAAGATGTCAGTACGGCAGACATGCAGGGAGAATGGATATCCGTGACTGGCAGATGGTGACGATTGACGGAGAAGATGCAAAAGATTTGGACGATGCAATCTCCCTGACGAAAGAGGGAGAGAACTATAAACTGGGAGTGCATATCGCGGATGTGACAAACTATGTACAGGAAAAAAGCGCGCTGGATCGCGAGGCTTACAAAAGAGGTACAAGTGTGTATCTTGTGGACAGAGTGATTCCGATGCTCCCCCATATACTTTCTAATGGAATCTGTTCTTTGAATGAAGGAGAAGATCGTTTGGCATTGAGCTGTATTATGACTATCAATGACAAGGGAAATGTAGTAGACTATAAGATAGCGGAGACAGTTATTTGTGTCGATCGCCGAATGACATATACGAGCGTGAAAAAGATTCTGGAAGAACAGGATGAGGAAGAAAGCAAAAAGTATGAAGAATTTGTACCAATGTTTCAGATGATGGAGAAAGTAGCGGGAATTACGCGAAAAGCGAAAAAAAAGAGGCTCTATTGATTTTGATTTTCCGGAGACGAAGATGGTTCTGGATGAGCAGGGAAAACCGATTGAGCTGAAACCATATGACAGGAACGTGGCGACAAAGATTATTGAAGACTTTATGCTGCTTGCCAATGAGACGGTGGCAGAACATTATTTTTGGCAGGAGATTCCGTTTGTTTACCGGACACATGAACAGCCGGATGAAGAAAAGATTCAAAAGTTGGCGATTTTTATTAATAATTTTGGGCACTCTATGCACATTGCAAACAATGCAGTTCGTCCAAAAGAGATTCAAAAGCTGCTTGCAAAAGTAGAGGGGACGAACGAGGAGGCATTGATCAGCCGACTGGCGCTTCGATCTATGAAGCAGGCAAAATATACACCGGAAAACACTGGACATTTTGGTTTGGCTACAACGTATTACTGTCACTTTACGTCGCCGATCAGGCGGTATCCGGATCTGCAGATCCATGCATCATCAAGGAAGATTTGCGAGGCAGAATGAATGACAATCGACGTGAGCATTACGAGAAGATTCTTCCGGAAGTGACGAAACAGTGCAGCGAGAGAGAACGTCTGGCAGAAGAGGCAGAAAGAGAGACGATCAAGTTAAAGAAGTTGAGTATATGGAGGAGCATATCGGCGAAGTATTCGAGGGTGTGATTTCAAGCATTACCAAATGGGGAATCTATGTGGAACTGCCAAACACGATTGAAGGTCTTGTCCATGTAACTAATATGCATGATGATCATTATGATTATATAGAAGAACGATTTGAGATGGTCGGAGAGCATACACGGAAAGTCTACAAACTTGGACAGACTGTATATATTGTGGCAACAGGGAACAGATCGGCTTCCAACGGACGATTGATTTTGAATTCGTAGAAAAAGAAGAGGTGGATTATGGCAAAAGAACAGGGGAAACTAATTGCGAATAACAAAAAAGCATATCATGATTATTTTATACTGGACACATACGAGGCGGGGATTTCTCTGCATGGGACTGAAGTAAAGTCCCTTCGCATGGGAAAATGCAGCATCAAAGAAGCATTTATCCGTATTGAAAACGAGGAAGTGTTTGTCTATGGAATGCATATCAGTCCTTATGAAAAAGGAAATATTTTCAATAAAGATCCACTGCGGGTGAGAAAGCTATTGCTTCACAGATCAGAGATTAATAAAATTACAGGAAAGATCAAGGAAAAGGGAATGGCGCTTGTCCCGCTGAAGGTGTACTTTAAAGGAAGTCTTGTAAAAGTCGAGATCGGTCTTGCAAAAGGAAAGAAACTTTATGATAAACGGAACGATATTGCAAAGAAAGATCAGCAAAGAGAAGCACAGAGAGACTTTAAGATCAGAAATCTGGATTAGGAGGATATAGATATGGTACCAAGAACAAAAGAAGAACTCAGTAAACTGGTGACGGAGGCGACTGTTGAGACATACGAGGAACTGACGCCGCAATTGATACAGCTGATTGATCAGACAAAGCACAACGAGAATCTGACGGAAGCACAGAAGCAGGATGAGATTTCGCTTCATATGTTGGGATATGTGAAATCTTGTACGAACGAGATCATCATTGATGTTCTGGCAGAAATATTAGGACTTGACTAAGGAGGAAGATGCTATGAGATATTGTGTGAAATGCGGAAGACAGGTAGAGGACAGTATGAATTTTTGTCCGTCATGTGGTGCACAGATTCCAAAAGAAGAGACACATCATACATATGAGTACGGTAATGGTCAATATACGCAGAATCAGACAGAGCAGCGCAATTTCAGAGAACAAACCGTTAAGGAGGAGGGGACAGACAGAGTGCTGGCAGTGCTTGCATATTTGGGACTGCTGGTGTTTGTGCCGATTTTGTCGGGAAGTAAATCAGAATTTGTCAGATCCATGCGAACCAGGGACTTGTGCTTTTTATCTGTAGTGTATTGTGGAATGCATTGGACTGGATTTTATCGCGTTTTGTATGGTTCATGGATGTTGGGATTATCTCTTTGGGAGATCTCTTAGGTATTGTAAATTTGGCACTTGTTGTACTTGCAATAATCGGAATTGTGAATGCATGTAAGAGCAAAAAAGAAGAATTACCGTTTATCGGGAACATTGTTTTGTTCCAATAAAAGAAAAAGGGTAAGAGGAGCCGGACAGCCGTTATACAGGCTGTCCGCTTAATTTTGCCTCAACTAAAACGTCGCCTTCATAGCGAAGTTTCAGTGAAAAAAATGGAGCATTTTCAGCGATCAGGCGGTGAAAGATCCGATCTCCTTCCCAGAGATTCAACTGATAGATATCCTTTTTGGGAACCCATTCTAAAGTGCCCTCATCACAGGAAATCATCTCACCTTCGTAGCCGTCGGCAGTATAGAGACACATATATTCAGCGTGTCCGACTTTGTCTGAAATGAATGTGACAATTCCCCGGAACTGATAAGAAGTCAGAGTAAGACCTGTCTCTTCTTTTACCTCTCGTAAAAGGCATTCCTCGGGTGTTTCGTCTTTCTCAAAATGCCCTCCTACACCAATCCATTTGTCTTTATTGACATCATTTTTCTTGGAAACACGGTGCAGCATCAGATAGCAGTCATCTTTTTCTATGTAGCATAAAGTTGTCATTTCCATAATTAGTTTTACCTCCTTGAGATAGTTTGTCAGGATTACTTTACCATGAATTTTTAAACCCAACAATTATATATTGAAAAAATTTTCCGCGCAATGCAGTTGTGAGCGAACAAAATTTTGATAGAATTGTAGCGAAGAGAATGGGGGAAGAGAAAAATGAATCATATGCAAAGAAGAGAGCAGTTAAGAGGAATTGCATTGACAATTATTGGAGGAATATTTTGGGGACTTGCAGGTGTTTGCGGACAGTATTTGTTTGAAGAGCGGGGATTGACTGCAAAGTGGCTTGTAAGTGTGCGGCTTGTGCTGGCCGGATTGATATTGCTTCTGACGGTTTGGGCAAAACAAAAAAAGCAGATGTTTGAAATATGGCGCGAAAAAAGAGATGTATTTCAGCTTATAATGTTTGGAATATTTGGGATGGCATTCTGTCAATTGAGTTATTATGTGGCGGTGGAGACATCAAATGCCGGAACCGCAACAGTTCTGCAGTATACGGCGCCGATCATTATTATGCTGTACGTTTCTGTTCGCAATAAAAAAGTACCGCAGAGAATTGAGATGCTGGCGCTGGTTCTGGCTGTCGGGGGAACATTCCTGCTTGCAACACATGGAAATATCACGAATCTTGCCATCTCTACGGAGACTTTAGTATGGGGACTTGCCTCAGCGGTGGCAATGGCGCTTTATAATCTGATTCCGGGAGAATTGATGAAAAAGTTTGGAACATTCAATGTAATTGGATGGGGAATGCTGATTGGAGGAATCTTTTTATGTGTATTTATAAAGCCTTGGCATGTGATCGGCATGTGGGATATCTATACAGTGCTGGCGATGGCGGCGGTAATTTTGGTTGGAACAATTTTGTCCTTTACAACATATATGGAAGGTGTTCGACTAATTGGGGCATCTAAGGCAAGTCTGTTTGCGTCTGTGGAGCCTGTGACAGCCACATTTATGACTGTGGTGTTTATGGGAGCAGCGTTCAATTTGTGACTTTATTGGTCTGGCAGGCATATTGGGGGCAGTTCTTATGTTGTCCTTATTGAAAAAAGAATAGCTGGAAAATTTAATCTGATTTGTTTGTAAAAGCAGTACGGAATTCTTTTTTATCGCTGTGCTGCATGGCAGACAGACGTTGTTTGGCAATTTTGCCTGTTTTTCCAGAAAAATGAGAGCAGCTATAATTGTTGTAGTTGCTGTTTTTTTTGTATTCATGATGAGGTAATCCTTTCTTAAAATTTATATATAGTGTTACCGAAAAATACAAATTTATAACAAAAGATGTCTTTCTAAGAAAAACAGTTGTATTTTTGACGAGGATGTGTTAAAGTCTTAGTTGTATAAAAAATTAAAAAAACTCTGGAGAGTCTCAAATATTAGAGCGCCGAAGGTGTACGGCAGACAGAAATGTCTGTTAATCTCTCAGGCAAAAGGACAGGGCAAATGTATGAATTTCAAAGGCCGGTCAAATGACTGGTCTTTCGCTTTGTTTAGGACATATCCGAGTGAGTATGGAATGAGCAGGAGGTTTTTAAATGGAAGCAGTAACAGAAGTAGTGAGTAAGGCGAGTGATTATTTGTGGAATGTCATTTTGATTATTTTGCTTTGCGGAACCGGAATTTATTTTACAATCCGATTGAAGTTTATCCAGATCAGGAAATTTGGTGAAGGGTTTAAACTGGTATTTGGAAATATTTCTCTGAAAGGAGAAAAAGGGAAAAACGGCGAAATGACAACATTTCAATCGCTGGCAACGGCAATTGCGGCTCAGGTCGGGACAGGTAATCTCGCGGGGGCGGCGACAGCGCTGATCGGAGGCGGCCCTGGCGCTATTTTCTGGATGTGGGTAAGCGCCTTCTTTGGAATGTCCACAATCTATGCCGAGGCGACTTTGGCACAACAGTACAAAGTCAAAAAAGACGGAGAGGTGACAGGCGGACCGGTTTACTACATACGGGCGGCATTTAAAGGGACATTTGGAAAAGCGCTGGCGGCAATTTTTGCAATTCTGATCGTACTGGCGCTTGGATTTACTGGAAATATGGTACAGTCCAACTCCATCGGAGCAGCGTTTTCGGAAGTGTTTTCAGCGAGAAATATTGAGATTCCGTCAATTGTGTTTGGACTGATTCTGGCAGCGGTCATTGGATTTATCTTTCTTGGAGGAGTCAATCGTCTCGCGTCAGTGGTGGAAAAGATTGTTCCGATCATGGCGGGAATTTATATTGTGGGAAGTTTAGTCCTGATTCTCATGAACATTACGGCGCTTCCGGGAGCAATTAAGATGATTTTTGTCGGAGCATTTAATCCGGAGCGGTAGTCGGCGCAGGTGCAGGTATTGCAGTGCGGGAAGCAATCCGTTTGGTGTTGCAAGAGGATTGTTCTCGAATGAGGCAGGTATGGATCTACCCTCATGCACATGCGAGAGCAAAAGTGGAGAATCCGCATAAACAGGGACTTGCGGCGATGATCAGTGTATTCATTGACACATTTATCATTTTGAACTTAACGGTATTTTCTATTTTGACAACCGGTGTGCTGGACAGCGGAAAAGAAGGAACAGCCCTGACACAGGCAGCGTTCACAAAAGGGTTCGGAAATTTTGGAGATATTTTTGTGGCAGTGTGTTTGCTGTTTTTCGCATTCTCCACGATTCTTGGATGGCATTTTTTGGAGAGGTCAATGTCAAGTATCTGTTTGGAGAGAAGGCAGCAAAATTTTATTCGATTCTTGTAATCGGGTTCGTAATCGTCGGTTCTACTTTAAAGGTACAGCTTGTATGGTCTCTTTCAGACTTCTTTAACGGTTTGATGGTTATTCCGAATGCGATTGCCCTGTGGGCTCTGAGTGGAGTTGTTGTAAAGATATGTAAACAATACGGTAAAAAATAGAAATTCACAAAAGAAACATAAAAAACATAAAAAACACAAAGATACCTCACATTTTTTTCTATAAACTATCGATAGAAGAAAGTGAGGTATTTTATGTCCGGAAAAGTAAAAGGTATATTGGCGGTAATTGTTTTGATGGGGATTGGTCTTGGGGCAAGATGGATGATATATGATGACTCTGCGGTGCAAGAAAGCAGTCTGTCGGAAGAAGAGGCAGAGAAAAAG
>ENA-OQJH01000959-OQJH01000959.1-human-gut-metagenome-genome-assembly--contig:-NODE-959-length-13607-cov-8.269436_pt1 | contig 13607 bp, 11 predicted proteins | sample MGYA00242597_ERZ504763 | MGnify/ENA primary metagenome ERZ504763 (study PRJEB26092, sample SAMD00036359) | human gut metagenome | host: Homo sapiens | study: EMG produced TPA metagenomics assembly of... | reverse complement strand
AAAACAAATTATAATTACCGAATTTACACTTGCAAAATCGCGAAATATCGAGTATACTGGTTAAGTAATCTATTAATAAACAGTTGGAGAGCCGTGTTTATGAAAAGAGCTACATCCAAGGATGTCGCCAAGCTTGCAGGCGTATCCCAAACAACCGTTTCCTTTGTAATGAACAATACCCCCAATGTGTCTTTATCCGAAGAGCCCGAAAAAAAAAAAGTGCTGGACGCAGCAAATCAACTTCAGTATATTCCAAATTCCTTTGCCAGAGGGCTTAAAACCAGCCAATCCAAGCTGTTGGGTGTATTTCTTCCAACGATGGACAATCCTTATTACCCCATGCTGATGCAGTATATCGAAAAATACACTGCCCGTCTTGGATACAGCGTGATCCTATGCTGTACTTACCGCAATCCGGAACGTGAAAAGGCCTATCTGGACTTGTGTGAGGAAAAGCACATGGATGGTGTCATCTATCTGTTTACCCCCAATTGGATGAAACGTGTTGTCCAGCTTTCGCATACCATCCCGGTAGTTCTACTAAGTGAGAAATCGGACGATATTCCGTTAAACACAATCAGCCTGAATGGGTTTCGATGTGGGTATCTGGCGGCAAAGTATCTTTTGGATCTGGGACACAAGAGTATCGCTTTCCTGATGAGCTCTGTTTCTTCGGTCTCCCTGACCCGTACGAAACGTCTGGAGGGTATCAGAAGTGCCATTCGCGATGCGGGTCTGCCGCCGGAAACGCTTCAGGTTTTTACTGCTCCGTTGGGCGATTCCGGGCAGTCCGAAGCGGAAGCCGGATATTCCATAATGGAGCAGCTGCTGAAACGTAAGGATATTACAGCTGTTATCGGCGTAAACGACCTTGTAGCATTCGGCGCGCTTTCCTGCGTCCTGAACAGTGAGGATAAGCGTGTCCTCAGGACGTTTCGATCTGCGGCTTTGATAATATCTACCTGACTACTATGACTCGTCCCAAAATCACTACAGTATCTTATTGTACCGAGGCACTTTGTGAACTGGCTGTTGATATGGTGCTGAAGGCAACGGGTGATTCGGACGTTCTCAAACTTGCTAGCGAGCCGCAGCTGATTGTTCGGGAATCTACCGGCCCCGCGCCCGGTACGTCCGGCCAGTGCGTTTCCTCGTAAAAGAAAAGATACAAACAAAATGGGTGAACCACAGGCTTCACGGCTGTGGTTCACCCATTTTTCTTATGACAAAACTGCGCAGGCTCTGCCGGAGCGGCGCTTAAGGCGTCAGACGGGAATTGTGTGACAGTTGCTTATCCCTTTTCCTTTTGGGAATCCCATTCAGGACGTATCATCCGACCATAGCCGGGCTTCTGCTTGATAACACCATCGCGATAAACCGCATTGCCCCGAACCCATGTGGAGACGATTCGGCAGTGAAAAGTCCTGCCTCGTGCGCGAATTTATCGAGCTTACTGGCAGAAAAGCTGTTCTTGCGGGAATAGGTCCAATTCGTGTCCATATCAACCAAATAAAAGTCCGCATCGGCCCCCACAGCCAGAATACCTTTTCGAGGATACAACCCAAATCTTTTTGCTGCATTTGTTGATGTAAATGCAGCAAAGCGCTGCAGCGGCATCTTTCTGTTGCGGACACCTTCCTCCAGAATCAAAGGAATGGCAACATCAATTTCGGGCGCACCGCAGGCAGCTTCCGCAAATCTCCATCCGGTGGGAGCTTGTCCGATAGCAGGTAGGGTGCGTGATCTGTTCCGAGGTAGTCGATGGTTCCGTCCAGTACATATTTCCACAGGCGTTCCATCCTGTCTCGACTTCTCAGAGGCGGATTGATCATAGCGAATGTTCCCAGATAAGCCTGATCCTGATAATTCAGAGTTAGATAGTGAGCACAGGTTTCCACAGTCACATCTACGCCCATTCGGCGCGCAGAGGCGATTCGCTCAGCACCTTCCGGAATGGACATGTGGCAGATATGCAGCTTGCATCCTGTCTTTTCTGCATAAAGCAGTAAGGTATTGATTGCGGTCAGCTCCGCAATCCAGGGACGGCTTGCATCGTGAACTGCCAGAGACCAAGGCTCCTCCTTGTGCTCATTTGAAAAACCGTTGACCAGTGTCCGGTCTTCAGCGTGAGCCCCAAAAATACCATGGAAGGATGCGACTTTTTCCATCTCCTTCAGCTGGCTATACTCATCAGAAAAGGGGTAGTTGGAACCGGCGTAAACCGTAAATGCCTTGAAACCTACACATCCTTGCTTGTGCAGCGGAACAAACTGCTCTATATTTTTCGGCGTTGCGGCACCCCAGAATGCATAATCGATCAACGCCTTTCGTTCAGCCCTTTCCTGTTTTAGCGCAAATGCCTCCAAATCAAGTACAGGGTGTTCGGGGGTGTTAGGCATATCCAATATCGTCGTAAACCCGCCTGAGGCAGCGGCCTGGGTTCCGTGTTCCAGATCCTCCCGCGCCTCTGCTCCGGGCTCAAAAAAATGCGGATGAGTATCGATTGCTCCCGGAAGCAGCAGCATCCCTTTGGCGTCCAGCGACTGTGCCGCCTCATAAACCGGAGCATCGGAGCCCATGGCTGCAATTTTTCCGTCAGAAACACAGATATATCCCAGAAAGACCTCTTCCTCTGTCACAATTTTTGCATTGTAAATGACAAGATCATATTTCATACCTGGATACCTCACAGTTCATCATTCTGCATCATGCGGTGCAGTCTGGATTCGGGGATTTTAGAAAAAGGGAGTTCTGCTGCTTTGCAGACTCGTTCCACTGCCGCCTGTGCATCCCGAACGACCTGCTTTTCGTCTACGGTAAGGACTTGGAAGTTCTCAATAAGGATATTACCGTCTACCATTACCAGCTCCACTTCACTTCCCTTGGCAGAATAAACCAAATTGGGAACTACGTTGCGTACCGGGTGGAGAATGATGGGTGACAGACACGGCTGAGTCATATTGATCATCAGAAGGTCTGCTTTTTTTCCGACATCAATGGAACCGATTTCGTTTCCAAGACCAATCGCCTTTGCTGCTTCAATGGTCGCCATTCTCAAAACCTTCCCTGCCGGGAACACCGAGGGATCTTTGAACTTACACTTATTCAGTATGGCCGTAAACTTCATTTCATTGAACATATTATTGCAATTGTTTCCGGGGGCTTGATCAGAACCAAGTGCCAATCTGTCACTGACCTCCAAAAATTCTGCAGCCGGTGGAATAATGCCATCAATAATTGCAATGCTCCCACTGCATAAAATCATTCCTGCTCCCTTGGATGCAAGCAGCTGAGTTTCCTCTTTGGTTGCCTCTGTCAGATGGACTGCCATTAATCTGTGATTCAGATATCCGATTTCGTCCAGGAAAGGGATCGAACGCTTTCCGTAACGCTTCATCATTTGGTTGATCTCTCTATCACCCTGAGAAACATGCATGTGGATACCGGTATCAGCCTGAATGCAGCCTCTTGTATCTCCAAAAGCAGTTCCTTGCTGCACATATCGGGGCCTTGCGGTCCCAGCATACAGGTGATCCGGCCGTTTTCACGGTCGTTCCATTTCTGGATCAGATCCAGATTTCTGAGAAATTTTCGGTTGCCTGAGCCGGGTCAAAGGTGTACAGCTCACCCACAGCCGTCTTATTTTCCTCTGGCAGCTCACTGATAAGCTCGGCAACTCTGGCTCGTGTTCCAACCTTGACATGGTTTTGGACGATCTGCGTCATAGGAGTATCAAAATCGCAGAAGGTCGTAGTGCCCGCCTTGAGTGCCTCTACAATATTCATCAAGGAACCTTTGCATACTGCATCAACATCCTTCCGCAATTCCTGTTCAAACGGCCAAAGCCCATGCTGCATCCAGTTGTTCAGATCCTGAGACACACCGCGAACCAAGCCATCTCCCGTATGGATATGCGCATCGATGAGGCCGGGCATCACCACTTTTCCGGATGCGTCAATCACCCGATGCGCCGACCAATCCTGAAGAACCTCTTTCGTAGCACCGACAGCGCTGATCCGGTTTCCGGTTACAGCCACAGCGCCATCTTCTAAAATACCTACGCCGTTTCCACGCATAGTGATCAGAATCGCATGGATAAACAAATAGTCTGCTGTCATGGTTTCTGTCCCTTTCTGTTTTCAGTTCTCTCGGTTGGCCGCGAGAAACAGAGCGTTTGTCAATATCTGTGTGCCAATGACCAGATCATCACGGGTTGTATACTCCTCAGGGCAATGGCTGAGCCCGCCATTTGAGCTTCGCAAAAACAGCATCCCCATCGGCATAATTCTCGACATATTCATAGAGTCATGTGCGGGGAAGCTGATCATTCGGTCTTTCTCAAATCCGGTTCCGACGGCTGCTTCTTCCAAAATATGGATCAGTTCCGGTGCGCAGTGCGCCGGTCTCAGGTCGCAGGTTGTTTCCACAGTCCAAGATAGACCCCGTTTTGCGCATTCCTGCTTCGTGACCTCAATCAGATCCGTATAGAGCTTTTCCCACTTCATGTCCTCCGTTTCACGGAAATCCACGGAAATCGTCACGTCCTCCGGGATAATATTGTGTTCACAAGGTAACACGGAAATATATCCAACCGTACCTCTAGTGTCTTTGCTGCATTCCTTTGCCAGATTTTCCACAGCGGAAATTACTGCCGCCGCTGCGGCCAAAGCGTCATGACGATCCGACATCGCCATTCCACCGGCATGCGCTGCTGTTCCATGAAAGTGGAGATAAAACTGTTTAATGCCTGCAACACAGCTGACAATGGAGAAGGGTTTGTCTGCGTCCAACAGATACCGCCCCTGCTCTATATGCATTTCCAAAAAACCACAATAGGCGTGGGGGTCTATTTTACTCTCTGTTAACCTTTCTGGATCCAACCCCATCCCGAATTCTCTCATGGCATCGCTGAGAAGCTGACCTGTCTGTCGATTGCGCAGATGAAAAGCGTAGTCGTCCGGAAGCATCCCGCATATCGCCTTGCTTCCGAATGTTCCGCCCAAAAATTGGCTGGCTTCTTCATTGATAAAGGCCACCATTTCCAAAGGCTTTTTGTGCGGAAGTCCGGATTCTTTGATGGCAACCAGCGCTTCCAATGCCCCCATTACACCAGCCAATCCATCAAAGCATCCTCCTTGAGGTACGGTATCAAAATGAGAGCCGCTCAGCACAGCCGGAGCATGTGGATCATCGCCCTCCAGCCGGGCAAATACATTTCCAACGGTATCGATCCTTGCCGTCAGGCCCGCTTCCTTTATCCACCGGATCAGGAGCATTACGGCTTCCTTATAAGGGGGTTCCCAAGCAAAACGACTGATTCCGCCTCTGGGATCACTTCCAATATGCCCTACCTCGTTTAATCGCGCCCACAACCGATCCGAATTGATGCTGACATAGTTTTCCATGTTGCTACCTCTTTTCTATTTTAATTTATTTACGTGCTCTTTCATAAAACACCGCACCACTCTTGCCTGACGGATGAAGCAACGTTTTGTCAGGCGCTGTGCCTGGAATTATGCGGTACTGCCTTAGGATTCATAAAATCAATCTCGAATCCGGCAGCATGGTTAATTTGCAATTTATACGATTTAATTATATATTAGCCGGTGAGCGGTTGTCAATAGCTGCAGTAATATTTTTTAGCAGAAGGTATTCGTACCGCAGACATAAAACCAACCACCGCGGGAAGCGCAATCGATTAAAAATTTTTCGCATATTGGCAGGGGCGGCTGTTGATATATGCTGCTCTTTTCTGTATGCCGTTCTCCATCCCGAAATACGAATTTGCGGCGGGCACTGCCGTCCGCAATGTGGTGCAGGATCTGATGACCCCGGAGGATGCCAGCCGCATGGCACAAGCCCTTTACGATGCCGCAGATCCGGTCTGCCGCTGAACCGGAGCAGAAACTGCACGAATATGGCAAAGCAAAGCCCACAGGCTGGAATTCCATCCAACCTGTGGGCTTTGTTGTACTTGCTAATTGATATAGGTTGATATCAATTAGCATCAGCTGCTTTTCCGATTCTCATTCATAATCCTTCTGGCTCGTCCGCGCGTTGTGTCCTCAAAAGTTTCATCTTCGCTGAATCGCAGCCAATAGGGATCTTCCATCAGGCAGGCATTGGTACGCTTAACAATTTCCCACGCATTGTAGTCCGGTAGGCCCATCCGTTTCAGGATTTCTTTACAGTCCATCCGATTTTTCGGAAAGATACGCTTCTTTGCCCAAACCACCACATCGACTAATGGAACTTCACGTTTGTCACCGATGAAAAGGTTCAGTGCAGATAATACTGCGGCACACCCTCATTTGCGCAAAGAGACTGCCCATCTTCGCTCAAGTGGGCGATTTCTTTTTCATCCATCATCAATTTCAGATAGGCCATTTTATCACCCCATGGCGGCTTTCAGGTAATGTAGACGGTATTTCAGATACTGACGGATCGCAGATGCTCGTTTTTCACTCAATAGTGCAAGAATCGGCGAAATAGCCTGCATAATCTCCTGATACAGCGTGTCCAGATCACGCACAGGCAGCACAGGCTCGTCGATCAGTTTGATCTGCTGGGCGTGACGACTGCGGAACGGTTTGGCTTTGTCGAACTGATAACGGAGCTTCGTGTCAGTCAATTCCTCGTCGATTGCCCATGCAAGCAGACTGCCGCCATTGTCGTAAATAGGCGGAGCATAATTTTTTCCATCCCGGACGATTACATCAAAATTGTTTTCGTGGCGGTCTTCGTTGCCGATAAAGGCATCGAACGCCAACATCTGATAGAGCCACTTCTTGCCATACAATTCTGTCGCATACTGAAACAGTGCCTCCGGTGAAGCGGCCTGACCGCTGGCAAGAAAATGGGCGTCAGCCAAGTCTGCAAAATGATACAGTTGTTCATCGTCCGTTGTGAACTTGGGGCAAACGCTGACCACATCACAGGAATAGGTTTTAATATCTGGGAAAAATTTAGCAGGCATCAGCGTATATTTTACATGAGGCAAGTCTAGTGCCTCTGCAATCAGTGATGCCATGACCTCTGAATAGGGCTCATATCCAGCTGTTCGAGCCTCAGTAATAGAATTGCCTTTTACCATGACAAGCTGGTCGTCCACACGATACCAGCCTTTGAGAGCATCCCACGGCTTGTCCGGGTTTCTTGCTTTTCGAGCAACTGAATGCTGGTCGGCGTTTTGATTGGCTCATGGTATCACACTCCTTTACTCCATTATACCATGTTCATACGGATAGACAAGAAAAATCATTGATACACGATCTCCCTCACCACCACTTCTTCCGCCTGCGCTTTCAGCCCATTCATGTGCGCCACCCAGAGAAGCTGTGCGCGCTCTTTGTCCGGCGCAGGGAACTTGTCTGCCAAGGCCGCAATCGTGCGCTCCAGCTGTTCTGAGGCGGCGCTCTGGACATCCTGCAAATGCGGCCAGAGCGTGCCGTTCAGCAGCATCTGGTTGTACAGCACGGGGCGCTGATTTTTGAGATAGGCCAGCCGCATCCGACTATACTTGCCCAGCGGTTCGTAATCATCGGTCTGCGGCAGGGTGAGCAGTGGCAGCTGATACTCCCCGATTTGGGCGTAATGGATCTCGGTGCGGACGGCGTTCGTGTTCTTCATGGAAATTCTCCTTTGCATTTTCAACAGGTGTTGCGTTCTTTGTGGAAAACAGCGCTTACTTCTTCCGATTCTGTGCGGTCAGCCAGTTGCCTTGCGCCTGATAGTAGTGCTCCATCGTGGTGGGGGCGTTCAGGATGGTGGTGCGCAGATAGGCCATGATGTTCTTGATGGGCTGGGTGGTGTTGGACATCACATCGAAGATGTACTCAATGTGTTGGCTGGTCAGCTTGTCCAGCCGCAGCCGGATGGCTTTGGTGGTCTGCGGTTGCTTGCCGACATACTGGGTCTGCCGAGGACAGCAGTACATCTCCACAATGTTGTCCAGCAGTTCCTCCAGCTTGTCGGGGTCGTACCGCTGGGCAAGGGCGTCAATTTCCAGCCGTTCCCGGAACTCCTCCCGTACCTGTGCTTCCATCTGGTCAAAATCTGCGGATTCGCCTGTCGGCCCTGATAGATTAGTACTTTGTCTTTTAGTATTTTGTTTATTAGTATTTTGTTGCGTTGCCTTTTCCAAATTGGGCTCAGCCAAATTTGGAAAATCCAAAAATGATGAAGAACAAGGTTTCATGCGGCTTTTCGGGCTTTTAGATGCGGACGGGTCCGACGGTTCGCCTTCCTTGCCGGGAACGGCAGGATCGTCCTCAACAGGCGATTCATAAACCTGATAATCGTAGTCGATGATCTGCCCTTTGGCATTGCGGACTTTCTGACGGCGGACGTAGCCGTGTTCTTCCAGTTCCAGAACAGCGGTGCGTACACTGTCCAGACCATCTTTGCAACCAACGGTCAGTCCCTTCAGGCTGTAATCCCAATCGTCCGGCAGGGAGAGCATATAGGACAGCAGTCCCTTGGCTTTCAGGGACAGCCTCTTATCCTGCAGATGGTGGTTGCTCATGACGGTGTAGTTGACGTTTTTATTGACGCGGAATGTTGACATGGCGGCTTCCCTTTCAGCCAATGCGGGCAAGAGAAAACGCAGCATCTCCCGGCTTTCGGGAAACGCTGCGTTCAGACAGGGAAGCCTGCTGTGAGCTGGCACAGCAACGGCAGCACTGCATAATTCTAACGGACATCTAACACAACTACACCTGAAATGCAGCCGTTGACGCCCCGTGTGAAAAAGGCTTTTTCTAACGTCATTTCGCAAAAAGCGGCTGATTTTTGCCTGCAAATTGCGGTGTGACGTGCCTTTTTGAGGTTACAAAAATGCCCTCGGCTGCCAATGACGGCCGCGCGGGACCAGCTTCATCCAACAATTTTAAAGACTCGAAATCGTTTTGTCCTTAATCGGGCACGTGGGTTCGAATCCCACCATCTCCACCAAACAAGAAAATCCGAACCTATTTCCAATTGGAGAAGGGTTCGGATTTTTCGTTTTCTTCGGATCAGAGAATGAAGGCTCCCGTGGAAGATACAAAACTCCGACACCTTGTCATAGACCGTAAGCCAATAACAAGAATTGGAGGATGCGATTATAATCATAAAAACAACTAAGCAGAAGGTTGCTTGTATTTATAACGTCCAAAATGTTGAATCAATCAAACTTTCCTGTTATAATGATAAAAAGAATGGTGAGGTGGAAAATATGCGAGAAAAGAATGCAAGCGCATTATGCTCACAAGGGGACCGAGTAGGAATTGTATTGGCTAAAGACAGACGACCAATCAATATTAAAGGTGGAGCGAAAGCAAAACAAGCAGTTAAAGCGTTATCCAAATTTGGCCTGATCAGCTTTTCTAAAGAACAAACATTTAAGAGTTCGCTGTATTCTGTTCATTTTATCAAACCAATAGCAAACTTAAAGCAATTGTATAATTTGGGCGATGAGGTTTTAATTTTATGTTGTAACGATAGTTTGCAGAACTTTAAAAGTCGAACAAAGGACTTGATTGATATACTTTTGGGCTCACAGTCGGAATATAGAAACAGGTTAGATAAGATAACTTGTTTTCTTGTAGATGATTGTGAAGATATTGAGGATGTAATCAAGCGAGACAGAATAGATAACCCGGACTCTAGGTTGATTATTCCATTTTCATATAAGGAATTGGAAAGTGGAATAAAAGAGAATGATCTTCAAAACCGGATGAGAACATTTCTTTATGAACGTGATCTTTTTGGTGTTGCTTCTCCGTTGCGTGATGACAATCTTTTCTTCGGAAAAACCCGATTTAATGTAATTTCTGAATTGTACGGAAAATATCTCCAAGGAGAACACGGTGGTGTGTTTGGGCTCCGCCGCATTGGAAAAACGTCCATTCTTTTATTACTTAGAAGGCGTGTTGAACAAAATGGCGGAGTAGCTATTTATTTTGACTGTACAAAATATCATCATTTGACGTGGAATGATTTTTTAAATCAGATTATTCAAGAACTCAGAAAAAAATATACCGAGGGTGGGGAGGAAACAGCGATTGGCTTCATTTCTAATGATGTAGAATATAATAAAGATATCTCAAGATACACAGAGAAGCAGGCATCAATTAGTTTTGAAGAAGATTTGATTCAATTGCATCGACTGCTTCACAATAAGCGTATTCTACTTATTTTTGATGAAGTTGAGCAAATAAGCTTTGGAACATCATCATCATTAAATTGGAGAGATGGAACAGACGCTTTGATTCTTTTGGCAAACATTAAGATCAATCTCACAAACAGATAATAACATTTTTTCTTTTGTAATCACTGGAGTAAACCCGAAGTGTATAGAAGATGCTAAAATTTGCAATCAACCAAATCCTATATTTAATGGACTCGCTCCACAATATATTACTTTGTTTGATTATGATGACGTGAAAAACATGGTGTCTGAAATCGGTGGTCATTTGGGTTTGAAGTTTGAAGAAGAAATATTTGCCAAATTAGTCGATGACTATGGAGGACACCCATTTCTGATACGCCAAGTATGCAGTAAAATGAATGAAGAAGTTCTTGAAAATAAAGAGACTAGACCGTTTAAAATTTCTAAGTACAGTTATGAAAAGCAGTCCGATAATTATCAAAATAAAATGAAGGCGGCAATAGAGCAAATATTAGGTGTTTTAGTAGATTATTATCCAAGAGAATATGACCTGCTAAAGTTCTAGCATTGGATGGAAGTGATAAATTTAAAAGCGAACTTCAGTTTGCTGATTGCTCTATTGATCATTTACTTGGATATTGCTTAATCAAGAAAGAAAAAGACGATTACTACATTCGAATTAAAGCAATTGAAAAGCATCTTCAGCAAAAATATAAATTTGATAAGACCTATTCGGATATTTCTGAGATTTACTCAATGGTAGCAACAAGAAGATGTGCAATCGAGAATAAATTGAGATCTCTGATTGGAATGCAGTATGCGTTGCACTATGGAAAGAGTGCAAAAAGAACTTTGATGGATGCGATTGAAAAAACAACGAAAGACGATACACAAAAAGCCAAGCTCGAATGTGCCGATTTAAAAGGCGCAATGCAGGAACTGTATTTTTTACAACTGAAAATCCTAATAGAAAAAGATTGGGCATGGTACGAACGCTTATTTTCGGATAAAACAAAATTTGGATATTTTTCTGATGTCATAAATAAGAACCGAGTTGATGCACATGCAAAAAAGCCGTCAGATGAAGATTTATTTTTGTTGAATTTAGCGTTCAAGTACTTTGAGGAAGCATTAGAAGCCATTTCGTAAATTTTCAATATGTAATGCAGGGCGTTCCCTTTTCTGGGAGCGTCCTGCTGTTTTTATGCTGCAACAGGCAAGGCTTGTAGAGCTTCCTGCTCTTTCAGCCATTCCTCATATTCACGCTGGCCTTCCTCACTGTTGAAAAACTCAACCATGGAGGGATAAAAGCAACGCGCAAGTGTCTTGATTGCTTCATCCGGGTAGCCGGATTTGTTTACAGACTTTTTCTTTTTGCTCAAATAGTGTCCTCCGAAAATCAAAGTTCAACATCCTGCCTACGCTTGCGGTTTCGCTGCTGAACATCCATGGTACGTTCCTGCTTGGGTGCAAGAATCTTTTCCAGAAAGCCGTGTACCAGTTCTGGCGCACGGTGGAGAGCGTCCAGATAAGGCTTCACATCATACCAAAGATCATGGTACTTGGTACTCCAGCGGGCAGCTTCTTTCTTGGCGGCGGAAAGTTCTTCTTTCAGGCGGCGGTTCTCAACGTCCATCATATAACCATGTGCAACCTGTTTTTCAGGGCGGATAATTCATCTTCGGTCAGCGAATAGTTGCCGAGAAATGTGCGTTTGCCGATATCATCCAAGTCTCGCGCATGAATGAGGGTATCTTTTGTGACAGCGGCTTTTTTCTGAACAGTAGCGAGTTCCTTTTCGGTCTTGGAAAGGGCTTTGCTGGTTTGGGTGAGGTGCTGCTCTTTCTGGTTGATCTGGGCGTTCAGACTGTCCAGCCGCTCCTGTTCCCGCTGGACTTTGAATTGGGTTACGGTCAGGTGTTCTTCAGTGCTGCCACGTTCGCCGCGCTCCACATCGGTGTGCCCGGCAGCGCGCATAAAATTAAAGAAGTCGTCCTGTAAGATGCTGTACGACTTCTTCAGGACTGGCTTGCCGTTCCTTTGAAAGACAGGCTTTCCGGCATCGTCCAGCAGGGGTTTGGATGCCCACTTCTTGCTCCGGCTGACCTGCATGACAGTCTCCTTGACTGTGCCGACAAGAGCCTTATCCTTGCAGCGTTTCGACCAGAGGATCTGCTTTTCCACCACAGGCACATAGACCACATGGAGATGGTAGTGGTAGACCTCCCGGCCTAGTGCTTCAGTCATGGCACGGTTGATCTCATCGGCGTGCATGACAGCCGAGAGGATATACTGCTCACCACCCACGATCTGAACGGCTGCTTTGTAGGCATCCGCATAGAATTGCTTGGCGAACTCGTAGCCACCGTGATTGTCAAAATAGGCCGAGTTGACATCAAAGACAAGTTCGCAGTAGTGGGTGGCATCCGGTTTCAGGCCGCGTGTGGAAATGGTTCCAACGGCTTCCAGTTGGGCAAATAGGTCAGTGTAGCTGGCGGCTGGCTTTTTGAAGTGGACGTTCCATGCAGCGCGCTGGGGGATAATATCGGGGTTCCGATAGCTGTCCTTTTCACGCTCATTGTGCTGCTGGGTGTTGCCAACGGCCTTGTCCGAAACGGCGAGATTTCGGACACTGGTGCGGTCAACGCCATCGTTTCTTGCCAAAGGGCATCCCTCCTTTCAAGGTTCATCGAGAGGTGACGGGGAACGAAGATGCACTTCTTCGGAAGTGTAATAACCCACTATAACACTTTCATCCCTATGGGGTGCAAGTGTAGTGGGCTCTTCGAGGACTCTCCGAGGGGGAACGTCTCCTGCGGGAGAATTACAATCAAGTTCGCACAATGCGAACTTGATTGCTCCGTACGCATCTGAAAAAATTGCGTACGGACTTCAAATAACCTGTACGGTTCGTACGGCGTACAAATGAGCAAAATACAGACGATAAAACGCTTGATTCTCTCAAAATGCGCCGTACAGGTGCGTACAAGTACAGACCGTACAGGTTGTACGAACTTCTTCCGTGAAAAAATGCACTTTTTACGGACAGGGGTGGACAAGCGGCTCAATGCCTACAAAACCACGCACCTGCGGCCACCGGGCGAAGCGATATTATGTACTGCACCAGAGTACCAAAGTGGGAACTCTGTTTTTTTTTTTGCTTCCTGCCTGAATATACGGAGAATTTTGCAAGAAGGGCGAAAAAGCGGCAGAACTGCAACGGAAAAAGAAAAACGCCCTCACCGATTGCAGATATGCAACGGCAAGGGCCGGAAAAGTCGGATTGAACAGAAAGGACAGATATATTATAATGAGTAAAAAGATTGAACTTTCAAAAGGAGGGCCGACCACATGGCACAAGAGTATCTGCCTGCACCATCCAACGTCCGTCTTGCGGACTTGATGAAAGAGCACAACATCAGCCAACCGGAGCTTGCCAAGGAAATCGGCTGCTCCA
>ENA-OQJH01000958-OQJH01000958.1-human-gut-metagenome-genome-assembly--contig:-NODE-958-length-13612-cov-1.925250_pt1 | contig 13612 bp, 18 predicted proteins | sample MGYA00242597_ERZ504763 | MGnify/ENA primary metagenome ERZ504763 (study PRJEB26092, sample SAMD00036359) | human gut metagenome | host: Homo sapiens | study: EMG produced TPA metagenomics assembly of... | reverse complement strand
ATAAAAAATAGGCTTAATTGTCAAAAGTTTTAAGCTTAAAATCAGGAACTTAATCACTAAAACAATAAACATCAACAACAAATCACAACTCCCCAAGTTCAAGTTCATCATAAGGGCGATAGAATTTCTAGTAAATCTTCACTACTTTTCAGATCATTTTATCACACACACTGACTTCCTCTTACCAAAGACATACACAATAGCCGATCAATAGAAAGATGATAAGACACGAGAAGCAATTTCGGGATTACTTCTTTTCTTTATTTTATAATCGTTTCCACGCACCCGTTTTTGAAAAAAAGATAGAAAGAGCTGGAATACATCCATTGCACTTCACCATTTGATTCTGAGATTGTTTGTGGTTTGCCAAAAGCCAACAGGCATTCATCTTCTGTCATCCCCTTTACCGGTTTGCCGATATTTATTTCATTCCAATGGGTGATAGGAGAAAGCTGGTTTGTGCTGACAAAATCAAACAGTTTGTTCAGCATCTGCGATTCTATTTGCACAAAGTCATCCATGGTTTCCTGGTGAGAAGGCTTCTTCTCAGGTTGTAGTTTTTCCATCGGAGTGACTTTCTTCATTATAACCACCGATGATTCTATCTGAATATTGGAAAGATAATAGACCAGCTTCCCATCTTTTACCTGAAATTGGGCCGTACAATAGTACGTATTCTTTTGTTTGGCATCCGCCTGGGAAGTAAGCACCAGGTTACAACTAAAACTCTTGGCAGGAATGCTTACTTCTGTTATTCCGTCACGCTGTGCAGAGCAAACGTTTTTAATAGTCCACAACAGAGCATTAGCATAAATACTTTCATCGATCATCGGACTGAAAGGAATAAATCCGTTGACTACATATTTGCTGCCGTCCGCACTGAGCGGATAAGTATTCTTTTGTTCAGTAAAAGTTTGTGCAATCAAAGAGGGCAGTACTCCACCCAATAAAAATACAATTACCCAAAGTCTCAGTCTTGTTATCATACGCTGCTATGTTTAAGAAAACAGCATTCACGTCTTTTCCATCAAAAGAAAAGAGCGCAAATGCTGAAATTTATATGATTAAACTATGTGTCTCAATTAGAAAGCAATACCCAGACGGATCATAAAGTTACTAGTCTTGATTCCATCGAGATCGGAAAATACGTCAATGAATCCACGCTGATAAGTGAAATCCAGATTGAAACGGTCATACCACAGTCCTACGCCAATATTCATACCGGCATCGAAATGATTGTAATCCACTTCCAGATAATCTGCAAAATCTCCCCAGCTGATGCTTTCACCACTTTCTTTCATTTGCTGGTATAGTCATAACTGGCAAAAACACCCAAATGCGGATCGATGCTAAGATTGTCCGCTACTCCAATTTTCCATCCGAAAGTGAACGGTGAATATTGAATATTGTGTGCGATACATTTCATTTCATCGGCTTTAAACCCACGGGAACCGAGGCCGAATTCCATTCCCCAATATGCTCCGGCACCGCCCATAGCTTTTGATAGCCGAATGTAGCATTGTAGCCAATATTTGAATCCGCTTCAACTCCGTCACCGTTGAGGTTCATGATGTTCAGGCCTGCACGCAGGAACCATTGTGTGTTACTCGCTTGCTTTTGAGTCTTGACGATTGCACTTCTGGATGATACATCTGTGCCTGTGTTCCTACGCACAACAAAAGCGCAGCAACAATTGATAATACTTTTTTCATTATTGTCTATGTTTTTTGGTTATTAATTCTTGTTCTTTATGACAGGTGCTATTTTGGTTCTATCATCGGCACCCGAAAGTTTCTGGATACGTATCCATTCGTAATCTTCTGTCGTGGCAGTATGCCAGTTGGTGAACACGCCCGGATAACCTACGACCGTAACCGTATATCCTCCCGACTTTTCATCATCCTCTATCTTAAAAGTGGCTCCCATGATTACATCACAATCGTTCTTGATAGTGGACAAATAAGTTCCCCATGCACGGATGTTATCAAGCTCACCCTTCATGCAACTTCCACCTCTTCTCTGCTCAGTGTCCATACATCCTTTATTCGTCCTTTCTCTTCAAGAATTTTCACCTCTACAACTGTAGGCTTTACACAAACTTCGGTTACTGCATCTCCGGCACGTGCCTGCGCATCACGAAACTTAAAGACAGTCTTTTGCGCATACGTCCCAATGACACAACCGAAAACCAGCATCATAATTAGAATCAGCTTTTTCATATTCTTTTGTGATTTTATGTTAATATGCCGCAAAGGTATGCGAAAGGAGTATACCAGCAGGAGAAATCATAGTTCCGGATAGGATACAGAAATGTATCTTATTTGGATACACATGAAGAAGTACCGATACGGATGTTATCGGATAAATCGCGGAAGAAATCATGATCGAGTATGCACGAAATGCGCCAAAGAAGATGGATGTCGATATTTTCCTTCTTGAATATCTTGTATATATTGGGACGTGTACAGCATAACTGTCCGGCGAACCAGGTAACTGTGCGTCCCTGTTCGTGAAGCGTACGTTCGATAAGCTGTCCCGCATGAATCATGCCCAATCTTCCTATGAGTGTCCCCCTGACTCCCACCGGGTAAACGGATAAATGTAAGATGAAAGGAATATATAAAAAAGCGTGGGAATCTTACCTTCGTCCGTTCCATGTTCAAGGCCTTCGCAATGCCCACCACCGAGAACGAACAACGCAGAAAGCCCACGCCGATATGTACAACACCCGTAACCTCCCTTTGTTTTCTCAAAAAGAGGCACGGATGTATATAAATACACATCAGGAGGACGTCTTAGTTGCTATTCGTCATTCCGGTGGTCAAAGTTTGCGAAGTTCTGAAACACGAAAGACAAACGCTTGTAAACGTCTTCTCTATATACACGGCTCCCCCACCACCCGGAGGCTTTCTGCGGAAGAGTCCGTTGCAAATGTATAAAAAAATAAGTTTGGTGCGCCAATTATGATTAATAATCTTTTAATCACTCTCAGCAAATGACAGTCCAATTATCCCAATAGAGCCATCAGACTTTACACAAAATTCGTTCTATCCCGTTTAATTCTTCAGCAGTAAATTCCAACTGGTTTAAAGCCTGCAAATTGTCTGCCAGCTGATTCACTGAGCTCGCTCCTACTATAACCGATGTCATCCGTTCGTCTCTCAGCACCCATGCCAAAGCCATTTCTGCCAGCGTCTGTCCACGGTGACGGGCGATTTCATTCAATTGTCGGGCAGCCTCTACCTTTTCAGGCGTCACTTGCGAACGTTGCAGAAAAGTGGAAGGACGTGCCGCGCGTGAGCCTTCGGGGATGCCATTCAGATATTTATCCGTCAGTAATCCTTGCGCCAAAGGAGAAAAGGCGATAAAGCCGGAACCGTATTCGGCAGCCAAAGGAAGGCTTTCAGCCTCAACCGCACGGTCGAACATACTATAACGATACTGGCTGATAAGACAAGGAACGCCTGCTTTTGCCATCATTTCATAAGCAATCCGCGCTTGCAGAGGAGGATATTTTGAGATTCCGATATACAGAGCTTTTCCTTGCTTTACAATATCAATCAACGTTTGAATGGTTTCTTCTACCGGAGTGACTCCGTCATAGCGATGACTATAGAAGATATCAAAATACTCCAGCCCTGTCCGGCGCAGACTCTGATCGATGCTTGCCATCAGGTTTTTGCGGGAACTGTTACCGCCATAAGGTCCTGCCCACATATCATGTCCGGCTTTGGAGGAGATTATCATCTCATCCCGGTATCCCTGGAAGTTTTCTTTGAGAATCCGTCCGAAATTAGTTTCGGCACTTCCCGGCACAGGGCCATAGTTATTAGCAAGATCGAAATGGGTGATGCCATGGTCGAAGGCATATTTAATCATGTCGGTCGCTACACTAAAGTTATCTACACTACCGAAGTTATGCCACAATCCTAAAGAGATGAGAGGCAGTTGCAAGCCACTCTTGCCACAGTATTTATATTGCATGCGATCGTAGCGATCAGTAGCCGGTTGGTTATTCAATGGGTAATCCATAAGGCTCAATGTTTTTTCGTTTATTGCAAAGAAAGAGAAAATCTTTTAATAACGTTCCAACTTATTGCTAAATTCACTCTATGAGATCAAAGAACAACGTCCTTCAGTCTGCCAGTAAAGGAGACTCCATTCCGAATCAAAAAGACAGATGATGTCACTATACTGACAGTACGATGGACGGTCCTTGGAAAACCAATCATACAAACCCTAAAAACTATTTCAACAAGTTCTCCTTGAACTCTATTTCTACAATACGCAATTCATGGCCGGTCTTGTCCCCATCCTTCGCTTTAAACAAATCCAGTTCATTGGCAACGGGGGCGGCAACTTCCACTATTTGTCCAAAGGCATCTCCTTCTTTGCTTGTACCTTTCAGCCGGATGGTAATTTCATTGGTCAGTGCCGGTTTTACATCCAAGTGGACGTATCCCAGACTCTTATCCGTATCTCCGCTCCATATCAGTTCTTTGCCTGCATATATCTCCAGCGGATAACTGCGCATACGCCATCCGGTCAGTTTCATGCAGACTTCATCCACCCGTGCGGCACGTTCCAACTTATAGGTAATCCATGCGGTAGCTGCTTTCCCGTCATTCCGCCATTCGCTCAGTTCATTATCATCGAAACTGTTGACTGTACTCTCATTATTGGCTCCGGCAATGGCGGAAACGATACCGACATCCACTTTTGAGACCTTGTATGAAGGAGTCTGCGGAGTCTCGCCACGAGTCAGCCTGCCTTCCAGTTCATCACCGGGGATATAGTTGCTCAAACCGTTTTTCACTTCGACAGGTGAGGAAGTAAGGCTGATTTCTGCCGGCTTCAATCCGTCGGCCTTCGCTGTGATACGGACGTTTCCGGCAGTAGTGAGCGAACGGATCAAAGCACGATTGATACCACATTCTACCGGCAAGTCTTTTGAAAGGATATAATTATTTTCTCCTTGTGCGATGCCGCCACGCCATTCGGCAGGTCCTTCTACTTCAAAGTGTATCAAGTCATTTGCCAGCGGGCAACGGTTGCGTCTTTATCCATGACTTCTACCTGAAGCAGTACCATATCCGCACCATCCGCTTTCCATCCTTCGGGACTCTGGATGAAGCTCAATTGAATCTGTTCCGGCTTGCCGGCAGTCTGCAACTGAGTACGGCAACATTCTTTTCCTTTTTCGTCGTATCCTACGGCCTCCAGTCTGCCCGGTACGAAAGCGATATCTTTGAAGGTATACAGAAAATGATAATCCCGTTCACCATTGCCCAAAGACTTACCATTCAGAAATAATTCTACTTATCGGCACTCGATACGACATATACCGGTTTCAGTACCGTATCATTATAATTCCAATGACCGACGATATAGATGCGAGGACATTCCGTATCTACCAGCCGTCCCACATCACCTGATGTGCAAAGAAAGGATCTTTAGGAATACGCATGGCGTCAGTTACTCCGCTACGACGATAATTTTCTACTCCGCGATAGTGCGTATTGGTATCAGAGAAGATTATCTTCACGCCACCCGAACTTACACGGTCTCCCGTTCCCGGACGTTCACGCCAGTAATCGAACCAGCGAATGATATTTTCGATGGTAAAGGAATCCTGATTACGGTTGTAGACACGGGCATCCACTTTCTTCTGTACTTTGTTGGTAACGGTGGACTTATAAGAATTGCTGCCGTCTCCATCCTTGTGATAAGGATAGGATAATCATCCCAGTATTTGCGCAATCCCTCGTCACGGCAATACTCCATTGCCACATCGGATGATGCGCACTCTTATTGATATACAGCATTTCGCCTCCATATTCCGCTTCGCGGATGTCCAGCATTTCACGGGAACCGATTGCACGGCCGCCGTGAGGATCGTACAAATCACGTATCACTTTCATCTCAATCATGTGTTCACGACTGATGGACTCATTGCCGCATTCATAAAATAAGATACTCGGATTATTACGGTTATAGATGATGGCGTCGCGCATCAATTCCGTACGCTGTTCCCACTGACGTCCTTCACAATCTTTTTCGGCATCTCCCGCTGCATAGCCTGAATCAATCCCACACGGTCGCACGACTCGATATCCTGTTTCCACGGAGTGACATGCATCCAACGCACGAGGTTCGCATTGCCCTCCACCATCAGATGATTGCTATAATCGCTCAGCCAGGCAGGTACGCTCATCCCGACTCCCGGCCATTCATTGCTTGTCCGCTGGGCAAAGCCCTTCATCTGAATGACACGGTCATTCAGCCAGATCATTCCTTTACCGAAGCGCGTTTTACGGAATCCGGTGCGGGTGGCAACTTCGTCCACTTTCCTGCCATCTACCCACAGGCTTGTCTTTACTGTATACAGATAGCCATATCCCCAGCTCCAGAAATGCAGGTTATCCACTTCGGATACCGCTTTCAGCGTGATTGTTTCACCCGGTTTCACTACCGCCTTTGTTCCTTCGAATGTTTGGATCGATGTACCATCACGGTCTATCAGTCTACTTGATAGGAACCTGCTTATCACGGTTATATTCGTTTCTGATTTCAGATTCCGCATGAATAATGGCCTTGCGCGATTTCACACGGATGTCTTCGGCATAGATGTAGACTCCGGTCGTTTTGAGATTACTATATAAAGGTAAAGTCTGATACAGACGGTCGGTGACGTGCAGCCATACATTTTTGGGGATACCGCCATAATTGGCATTAAAGTTCTTATTGCTCCACTGGTATTTCGTGCCCGTCGCCCGTTCTTTATAATTCCAGTCATTGTCGATGCGGACTGCGATTACATTTTCCTGTCCGTACTTAATATAAGGAGTCAGATCAAAACCGACAGCCATGACACCATTCTCGTGCAGGCCGACATTCTGACCATTTATATAGAAATCCGCCCCTTGACGGACTCCTTCAAACTCTACAAAAACTTCTTATTCTTGCTGTCGGCAGGCAGACGGAAATGTTTCCGATACCACATAATCGTATCGGTCAGTTCATCAATGCTCAGGCGGAAAGCCTCATCTTCATTGAAGCATGCGGTAAAGTCACTTTCTTCCACTCCGAATCAGAAAAACGCGGCTGCTTTGCCTCGGGAACATCGCCCACATAAAGCAACCAGTCTGAATTGAAATTATATTTATTACGGACATCAGACGATGTCACGAACTGGCTTATTCCGATAAAAGCCAAAAAGAAAAAGAGGATTCTATATCTCATAGTACGTCTATTTATCTGTTCGTGGCAAAGCTAGCGCAAAATACCACACACGTCCATAGACTAAAATACAGATTGCATAGAGATTTGTTCACAACTGTTTAAAAATGAATCAAACAGTAGTATCTCCATTGGGGATGCCCAAAAGTCGGTAGTATCTCCATTCTCCTCCTTCGGGAAGGAGGAGAATTAAGATACTATTGACTATCATTTAATTCAAAACAGTGTGGAAAGAAAGCTAAAACTGGAAATAAATAAACGGCTGAATCTCCGAACTCTTCATCTGAATGACCAGATAAATCAGAGCCACCATCAGCAGAGCTTTCCCTAAGAACGGCAAGCGAATAACTCCACGGCAAGCAGCATTTCCCAACTATCCGGAGTGAAATGAAGCAGAAAGCCGAGCAGCATCAAAGCAAACACGCGCCAGTAGCCTTCGATCAACTGCGGGAAAAGCTGCGGACGGAAAGTGGTGAATATCTGTCTCAACATATCCATCGAGTTCTGAAAATCGGCATTACGGAAGAATATCCAGCAGAAACAGACAAAGTGGAAAGTGATAATGACTCCGAATACACGACGCCAGCCATGACTTTGTTCTCCTTTCTTACGACCTATGATGGACATCCACATCTTATGCACCGCCAAAGCGATGCCGTGAAATGTTCCCCAAAGTACAAAGTTCCAGGAAGCTCCGTGCCACAATCCACCCAGAAACATGGTAATAATCAGATTCAGATACTGGCGGAACTTACCTTTCCGGTTTCCTCCCAAGGATATGTACAAGTAATCGCGCAACCAACTGGACAATGAGATATGCCAACGCCGCCAAAATTCAGTAATGGAGGCGGACTTATAAGGAGAATTAAAGTTGAGATTAAAATGAAAGCCCAACAGCAGAGCGATACCGATAGCCATATCGCTATATCCGGAGAAGTCACAGTAAATCTGCAAAGCATACCCGTATACTCCCATCAGATTCTCGAGACCGGAATAAAGGGTCGGATTATCAAAGATACGCTCCACGAAGTTGACACTGATATAATCGGAAATGATTGCTTTCTTGAACAAACCGGAGAGAATAAGGAAAATCCCCCGCCCGAACATCTCCTGAGAAACGAAAAGCGGTTTCCGGATTTGCGGAATAAAGTCACGGGCACGCACAATCGGTCCGGCCACCAGCTGCGGAAAGAAGGATACATAAAACGCGTAATCCAGTATGTTGGTCAATGGCTTGATGTCTTTCCGGTAAACGTCAATGGTATAGCTTAATGACTGGAAAGTGAAGAATGAGATACCTACGGGCAGGAATATATCAAGCGCCGTAAATTCTCCTCCCATCAACGAGGCAATCACTCCTCCCAAAAAATTGGTATATTTGAAGTAAGCAAGAAGTCCCAGATTGACTCCCAAACTCAGAGTCACCAACCCTTTGCGTTTCCAGCGTCCTTCGGTACGGTCCATCCATTGCGCCAGCAGGAAGTCGCAAACCGTGACCAGCGCCAGCAGGAAAAAGTAAGTGCCGCTGCTCTTATAATAAAAGTAATAAGAGAAAAGCGTCACAAACAGAATACGGGCCGTATACTTACGCTGCAACAAGGTGTATACGATCATAAAGGCGGCAAACAGCCAAAGGAAGATACCACTGCTGAATATCATCGGTGCCTGCGGATCGTAGGTAAGCACCTCTTTTAACCGGCTGAAATCAATATCAATGGGAACATAATCGTTATAAGCTTGAATAATGGCTTGGTATAATAAATTTCCTTGCAGGATATATCCCTCAGGTAAATAATGCACATGATCGGGACGCATCAGTTCGCTTCCGTCCAGTTGGTACAGGCACGGCGCTTGCCCCCTACTACATCGTACATATCCCACACGAGCAGACGATGATCTTTGGCATAACGGCGAATTGTTTCTGCCGCTGTAACCGTCCGGGGATTGATGGCGTACGTACGTTTCCGCCGCCTTTGCCGGAAACTTCGTAAGAACCGGAGGCGTGGTGAGAAGAATAGGGACATCGGGAAGGCTGTCGCGCAACAGTTTGACAAGTTCGTCCATCTGATTATAATGCAGGTTGACGTTATACCGCCGGTTATGGCTTTCGTTGGTTCCGAAGGACAGAATCAGCAGTTCCGGCTTCATGGCTGCAATATCGGCAATACGTCCCGGATGGGTAAACGTCAGACAGGTAGCCCCGTTCACCCCCATATCGGTATAAGAGACAGCACCAAAGGTTTCTTTCAGCAGCGTTCCCGTAGTCTGCGGATAGATGTGCCCGCGTACGTGACTGTCTCCGATATGGAGAATACGCACCGTATCTTCGGAAAGTCCGGCACGTACCTGACGGAGACGTTCAAATACGGGTGTCAGCAGGGCAATGCTGTCGATTATCTCATTCCTTCCGGTTTCGCGGAAAGCGGAAGGAAAAGAAGTCTGCACGGCGATGGTATCATTCGCCCAGTTCATTTCCCGCAAAGGTTTATCATTTTCAAGGTCTTCCCCAGTGGAGGACAGGCAGGGATACGGTCTTGCGCCTTTCCTGCCGAAAGAAGAAAGAATGTTGCCATCAGTCCCAAGATAAAGCCCAGCAACAGGTTATTCTTGCTCATAAGCACGCCTCCTGTCATATTGTTCCTTACCATATATCAATGTTTCATAGAGCAGTCCTGCCAGATGTTTGCCTCCCCGGAAGTTGATATGAGTATAATCGTAGTTCGCCATCGAAGGTTTGGCGTGTACGAGGTTCGCCATACTGCCTTCGCCTCCCATCGCTTCAAACATATTCCAGAAAGCGATACCGCTTTCGGCAGCAATGTTCTGCTGATAGCGAATCAGATTCTTGACTCCCGGCATGGTACGAAGTTCACCATCTTCTGTCTTATAATCACGGTCGCCGACGCTTAACAGCAAAATACTCGCCTGTGGAAAACAATTCTTCAGATGTTCGATAGAAGTGAGCAGTCCCTTCTGATAATTATCATAATTGCGTCCCCGTTCGGTAGCCACATTCAATCCGTATTCAAGAATAATCAGATCATAAGGACGCTGCTCGTTAAACTGACGCAGCATTTGTTGCGGAATCCCCCGCAACGATAAGCCGGAACTGCCTCGCAAGGAGAAATTATCAAGAATGATTCCTTTCTTACCATCCATCGCCAAGCCATAGAACAACGTAGAATCGGCACGATCTACCGTCCACCGGACAGAGCCGATGCGTCCTTCAACGGAAATCTTCTGCAAATCGCCCGAGGCGCTAAGGAATAATTCTTACTCTCCCCCGATTCACACGGGCAGTAAGATGAACGGAATCTTTATTATAGAAGAAAATCGAAGCCTGCTGACAGGTATCAAGCAGCGAAGCATATTTGCTTTGCCCCCTCAACTCAACGTATGCTCCTTCACGGGGAATAAAGTAATGTCCGGAAATACCCTGTTTCTTTTTATCGAAATACACACTGTCCGTCGACCGCATGACTGGACACCCGCCGAAGTATGCCGCACGGTAGGACGATACCCGCTCGTCATCGAAGTTATTGTGACAAATCCGACACCGCAACCGCCAAACCGCTTCTGAAGCATTTCACGTAAATCAGCCGTAAAGATATCCGCCTCTATAAATGAATCACCGAAAACGGCGATACGTACCAGCCCGTCATGATCCGGATGTGAAGAAGAAGTACGGTCGAGCGCTTCATAAAAAGAAGCCATACCGCGACGGTAGAGTCACCGTAATCTTCAATGCAAGTCATGCCCGCACGACAAGTATCGACAAAAACCGGCTTTACGACAGGAGGCAAAGGAATGGTATCCGAATCGCTACCGCCACTTCCTGCTTCGGATAGCGAAGATCGCTTAAAAGATCGACACGCCTCATCGTGTGTCCGTCGATCGTTATAGCCGGAAGCCAGTGCAACCCAAAGAGTGCTGCAAACACGATCAGTACAAGCCATAACGAATATTTCAGGTAGTTCTTGATAATCTCCATCTTATAAGTAGATATAAGCACTCATTGAGTCCTCGTTTTTTACCCGGTGCCGAGCCACCTCCTCATCGGTGCCGAAGGAAGGCCTCATCGGTGCCGGACCACAAGTTCATCGGTGCCGGACGTTTCAGGCTGCAAAGATAGGGAAAAGCAAGAAAAAAGAAGGGAGAATCTACATTATTTATAGATTCTCCCTTCCGATTATTTATTCACTGTTCGAACGCTAGATGGTCCGTTCAATATTCCATACAAATGCACGTAATCCCAGCTGTTCGGTCTGCAAGTCCATCTTATGCAGTGTATCCAGCAACGGATCGACTTATTGTCATCGACCACCGTAAGGATAGCCGAACACATACTGGGCCAGGCATGACTACCGAAGTGCGGATCGCCTGTCTTTGAGCCACGTCCCTGCACCTTTTCAAGGTATGTAAAGCCACGGCAGTTCAGACGGTCGAGCAATGCCATGATCCGTTCGTAATACGCCTGATCGAATGTTATCAATACTGATTTCATATTTCTTTTCTGTTATTTCTTAATAATTTCATCTTTATGTTCCTGGAAGTAGACATCCAGTTCGCGTTTGCGATGGAGTTTACGACGTCTGTTCTTGATACCTGTTCCGGCAAATACACAGTACAGCGTAGGAATCAGGACGAGTGTCAACACAGTAGATACCGTCAGACCACCGATTACGGCAATCGCATCGGACTCCACATCTCAGAACCTTGTCCGCCACCGATAGCATCGGGATCATACCCAGAACGGTAGTAGCTGTTGTCATCAATACCGGACGGAGACGGCTCTTACCAGATGTCACCACAGAGTTGATGACCGCCATACCCCGCTCTCGACAGAGCGTGATGTAGTCGATGAGCACAATACCGTTCTTCACCACAATACCGATCAGCATGATACCTCCCAGCAAACTCATTACACTCAGCGTACTGCCCGTAAAGAACAACGCCATCAAGACTCCACTAAATGCAAACGGCAGAGAGAACATGATAATGAACGGATAAGTCAGAGACTCGAACTGTGCCGCCATTACGATGAATACAAGGATAACAATCAGGATACCCAATGTTCCCAAGTCGCGGAACGAATCCTGCTGGTCTTCATACGAACCGGAAATCTGAATCGTGATTTCTCCCGGAATATCCATCTTATCAATAAGCTTGTTACCTGCTGCCACTACGTCACCCAACGGAGCACCGGAGATAACGGCGGATACGGTCACGATACGTTCACGGTCTTTACGCTCAATGGTAGGAGGCGCAAAACGTTCGACTACCTTTCCGACATCTTTTACACGCACGGACTCGCCTTTGGCATTATAAATAAGGATGTTCTCGATGCTTTCCAGACTTGTACGATATTCGGGTGCATAGCGCACTTTGATATCATACTCATCCCCGTCTTCACGATATTTGGAAGCAACGGCACCATTGATACGATTACGCAAGTAGTTACCGGCTGTAGCCAGGTTCAGTCCGTGCATCGCCAGCTTCTCACGGTCGAAATCAACCTGATACTCGGGCTGGTAGTCACTACGGCTGATGTTCACCTCGGTCACCCCTTTCACGGTCAGCAACTCACGTTTCAAACGGGCTGCTACGCTATCAGTCATCGTCATATCGTATCCGTATATCTCAAAGTCGCACTTGCCTGAGCAGACATACCTGTATTACTACCTCCCAGAATAACCTGTGCCTTGCTGAACTCCGGATAACCTTTCAAGTCCTGACGCATCTCGTCACAGACTGCTTCCAGTGAGATATCACGATCTCCCGGGTCTACCAGACTGATGTTGAAGGAAATAATGTGCGAGCCGTTGTCCTGCATGGAAGCCCACGTATTATCCGAGTCCGCCTGACCTACGGTATAGTTACATACCTTCATGATATCTTTATACTTCGTCAGCCACTGGTTAGTCAGCTTCTCGGAAAGTTCCTGAGCAATCTCTTTTCGTGTACCGATCGGCAATTCAAGCTGAACAGCAATACGGGCATTGTCCTGTGCAGGGAAGAACTCCGTACCGATTCCTTTCGCACACAGCAAGCTGACAACGAAGAAAGCAATACATCCCACAATCACAACCGGACGATGACGAACTGCCCAGTTCAGCATTTTCGCATAACCTGTATCGAGTGCGTCCAACGCTTTCTCTATCGGAGTAAAGAAGAGCTTGAACATCTTCGACGGGCGCTTCTGCAGGCGAAGTAATTGCGAACAGAGCATCGGGGTCAGTGACAGAGCCGCGACGGTAGACACAAACATGATGGCACACATCATCCAGCCCAGCTGTTTGAAGAGCACACCGGACATACCGCTTACCATTGTCAACGGGAAGAACACGGCGATCATGGTCAGCTAGAAGCGATT
>ENA-OQJH01000957-OQJH01000957.1-human-gut-metagenome-genome-assembly--contig:-NODE-957-length-13614-cov-2.529918_pt1 | contig 13614 bp, 14 predicted proteins | sample MGYA00242597_ERZ504763 | MGnify/ENA primary metagenome ERZ504763 (study PRJEB26092, sample SAMD00036359) | human gut metagenome | host: Homo sapiens | study: EMG produced TPA metagenomics assembly of... | reverse complement strand
AAATCGATGCTCCAATCGATGCTAAATATACTGCACAGGACTGGGAAGGTTTCCAAGAACTGGTTTCTAAATCTAACATCCAAGACAAAGAGTTGATTCTCCGCGTTATTGCAATGTACCAAGATCCTGCTCAAAGAGAAAGCGAAATCAAAAACATCTCTGCTGTATACAAAGAATTGGCTAACACTATTCTTCCTCAATTGCGTCGTTCTCGTTTGACTTTGAACTATGAAATCATCGGTAAGTCTGACGAAGAAATCGCTAAGTTGGCTTCTTCTAATCCTTCTGAACTGAACGTAGAAGAATTGCTGTATGCTGCTACACTGACTAGCGATCCTGCTAAGCAAGAAGTTATCTACACTCAAGCTACCAAACAGTTCCCGAACGATTACCGTGGTTACAACAACTTAGGTAAATTAGCTTACCAGGCTGGTAACATTGACAAAGCAGAATCTTACTTCAAGAAAGCTGCCAGCGTTAATGCTACTCCTGAAGTTAACATGAACTTAGGTTTGATCTCTTTGATGAAGGGTGACAAAGCTGCTGCAGAAGCATACTTCGGTAAAGCTGCCGGCACAAAAGAACTTGGCGAATCTATGGGTAACCTGTACATCGCTCAAGGTCAATATGAAAGAGCAGTAAACTCATTCGGTGACTCTAAGACTAACAGTGCTGCTTTGGCTCAAATCCTTGCTAAGGACTATAACAAAGCTAAAAACACGTTGGCTAACGTAGAAAGACCTGATGCTTACACTGACTACCTGATGGCAGTTTTAGGCGCTAGAACTAATAATTCTTCTATGGTAACAAGCAGCTTGAAGAGCGCAGTTGCTAAAGATTCTTCATTAGCTAAGAAAGCAGCTACTGACTTGGAATTTGCTAAATTCTTCACAAATGCAGATTTCATGAACATCATTAAATAAGAGAATTACCACTCTATTTTAAATATTAAGAATTGCCTGTCATTATAAATGACGGGCAATTCTTTTTTTATCTGTAAAAACCGTACTTTCGCAGAAAAGAAATCAAAGCAATGAAAAAGAGTAGCATTTTAATCCTCATAATCATTTGTCTATGCAGTTGTGGTAAATCTTCAAAGAAGGTTAGCATAACCGGGGAAATCAAAGGTCTGGGCACAGATACGCTTTATCTGTATGGAATGGACGAATCATTCGACCGGATAGATACCATTTTCGCGAAGAACGATAAATTCTCTTATACAGCTTCAATAGACACCATTACTTCTGCCTTTTTACTTATTGACAATCAGACAGAATATCCAATCTTCCTTGACAAAGGAAATCAAATCAAAATAAAAGGAGATGTCAATCACCCGGAATATCTGGATATCAATGGTAATATATATAATGAAGAGTTTACAAACTTTCAGAAAGAACTAAATAGCCTGCCTACCCCATCCGAGAAAGATTTAGAGCAAAAAGCAGAAGAATTCATCATGAAGCATCATTCTTCTTTTGTCAGCCTCTACTTGTTGGATAAATACTTTGTTCAGAAAGATTCGCCCGATTTCAACAAAATAAAGAAGCTAATTGAAATCATGACAGGAATATTGCAAGACAAGCTGTATATTGAACAGCTCAACGAAGCCATCTCTCTGTCAGAGAGAACAGGGACAGGCAAATATGCCCCCTTTTTCAGTCTATCTAATATAAAAGGAGAGAAAATTACCCGGTCATCAGAAGATTTCAAGAAAAAGAACCTGTTAATCAACTTTGGGCTTCATGGGGAGATAGCATTTCCAATCACCAAAGCAATACCGAGTTAAAAGAGATCTATCAAAAATATAAGAAGAACAAACATATAGCCATGCTCGGTATTTCCCTTGATATGGATAAACAAGAATGGCAGGATGCTATAAAACGTGATACACTCAATTGGGAACAAGTCTGTGATTTTGGCGGACTAAATTCCGAAGTAGCCAAACAATACGCCATCAAGCAAGTTCCCAGCAACATTCTTCTGTCGGCAGACGGTAAGATTCTCGCGAAAAACCTCAAAGGAGAACAATTAAAGAAGAAAATTGAGGAAGTAGTCACTGCTGCTGAAGAAAAGGAAAAACAAGACAATAAGAAGAAAAAATAATCAATAATCAAACGTGTTAATTAAAGTATTCGGAGCGGCTGTTCAAGGGATTGATGCAACACTCATCACAATCGAAGTCAACAGCTCGCGCGGCTGTATGTTCTATCTCGTCGGCCTTCCGGATTCTGCGGTCAAAGAAAGCCATCAACGTATTATCTCCGCATTGCTGGTGAATGGTTATAAAATGCCCACTAGCAATATAGTAGTCAATATGGCACCAGCCGACATCCGTAAAGAGGGTTCAGCTTATGACTTGCCTCTTGCCATCGGATTGTTAGGAGCTAACGAAACAATCTCTTCCGAGAAGTTTTCCCGCTATTTGTTAATGGGCGAACTAAGTCTGGACGGAAGTATACAACCTATCAAAGGTGCGCTTCCCATTGCTATCAAAGCGCGCGAAGATGGTTTCGAAGGACTAATCATCCCCCAACAAAACGCACGGGAAGCGGCCGTTGTCAATCAATTAAAAGTATACGGAGTCAGTAATATCAAGGAGGTCGTCGAGTTCTTCAATAATGAACGCGAATTAGAGCCGACTGTTGTTAATACACGGGAAGAATTCTATCAACAACAGACGAACTGTGACTTGGACTTTGCAGACGTTAAAGGGCAAGAGAATGTAAAAAGGGCACTAGAAGTTGCAGCAGCCGGAGGACATAATTTAATAATGGTAGGTGCTCCGGGTAGCGGTAAATCGATGATGGCCAAACGCTTCCTTCCATTCTTCCTCCTCTTTCACTGGGGGAAAGTCTGGAAACCACCAAGATACATTCAGTTACCGGACAATTGAAACGCGGGTCCTCATTGATTTCCCAACGCCCATTCCGCGACCCTCACCACACAATTTCCCAGGTGGCGATGGTTGGCGGAGGTAGTTTTCCACAACCCGGAGAAATCAGTCTGGCACATAATGGGGTACTTTTCTTAGACGAATTGCCGGAATTCAACCGAGGAGTGCTGGAAGTGTTGCGTCAACCATTGGAAGACCGCCAGATCAGTATTTCCCGCATCAAAGTACTATCAGCTATCCGGCCAATCTGATGCTGATTGCATCCATGAACCCATGCCCCTGTGGATATTACAACCATCCGACAAAAGCATGCGTATGCAGCCCCGGACAGGTTCAAAAGTACTTGAATAAGATATCCGGTCCATTATTAGATCGCATCGACATTCAGATAGAGATTGTACTGTACCCTTTGATAAGATTTCCGATCAAAGACAGGGAGAATCGAGCAATATCATCAGGCAACGAGTGATAAAAGCCCGTCAAATGCAAGAAAAACGATACACCGAATATACCGGAATTTATTGCAATGCACAAATGAACAGCAAACTGCTTGCAATGTATGCTCAACCGGATGCCAAAGGGCTCGCATTACTGAAAAATGCTATGGAACGGCTCAATCTGTCTGCCCGAGCCTATGACCGGATTTTAAAAGTTGCCCGTACAATCGCCGATTTGGAAGGAGCAGAACAAATACTCCCCAATCATTTGGCAGAGGCTATCAGTTATCGGAATCTCGACAGAGAGAACTGGGCAGGATAATAACAATGAATACAAACAGAAGAGAATTATTTCATCATCAGCACTATCTTTTTCATATATTTGTTTTACATTTGTAACAAATAAATAATTCTAATATGAGAAAATCGATAATAGCTATTTTAATGACATTTTGTTTGAGTATAATGACTTATGCTCAAACTCCCCGTGACAGAGCCACAGAATTAAAAGAACAAGCACAAAGTAGCCTCAATCAAAAAGATTACATCAAAGCACGTTACTTATTCAAAAAGGCATACGAAGCATTTGCAACCCGCGAAAACTATCCACAGGCAATAGAATGTGGTGTTCAGGCCAACGCTTTATACGTCAGAGAGAACTTTTACAAAGAAGGATTCGAACTTTGTCGTGACATGGACCAACTTATATGGGCCGGAGAGCAAAATCAAAAGAAAGTCTTTTATGACCTCCGCTTCCTCGTGAACAAGGAGCGGTTGCAGATGTACACGGCACTTAAAAATCCAGCTCAGGCAAAAACACAGCTGAATAAACTGGAGGAAACTGCTAACCTTGCCAAGAATGACTCACTGACAGAGGTTTTACTGTACACAAAAGCCAACTATTACTATACATTTAACCAAAACACACAAGGTGATGCCTGTTTCCGCAAACTAATTAATCAATACAAGGAAAAGAAAGACTACGCCAAAGTGAGTGATTGCTACAAAAAACTTATCGGAATTGCCCGTAAAGCCAATAACGCCCCTTTAATGGAACGCACCTATGAAAGTTACATCGTTTGGACAGACTCCGTGAAAGCGCTGACAGCTCAAGACGAACTGAATGTACTGAAAAGGAAATATGACGAAAGCCAACTGACTATACAAGAAAAAGACGACACGCTATCAGCCAAACAATACATCATTATAGGCCTGTGTGTTCTTGTAGTCATCCTCGTAGCCGGACTGGCAATACTGGCCGCTATATTACTGAAATTTATCGCCGGCAACCGCAAATTAAAGAAAAGTGTGAAGATTGCCAATGAACATAATGAATTAAAAACCAAATTCATACAGAACATATCTTCACAGATGGAGCCGACTTTGAATACGTTAGCTACTTCTGCGAAATGAACTTTTACAGAAAAGCCCCTCAAGAAGCGAGCCAAATGCAGAGCCAGGTCGCTGCTCTAAAGAAATTCAGCGATGATATCCAGGAGCTGTCTTCATTAGAGAATTCATTAACCGAACTCTATGAATTGGGTGAAATCAACGTAGGTACTTTCTGCGAAAATGTAATGGACAAGGTTAAGGAGCATATAAAAATAGATGTTACTCCTTCAGTTAATGCTCCCAAACTTCAGGTAAAGACAAACAAAGAGCAACTGGAACGTATCCTTCTCTATTTACTGAAAAATGCAGCCTTCTACACCGAACAAGGACGTATCAGCCTTGAGTTCAAGAAACGTGGTGCACACACTCATCAGTTTATCGTGACGGATACGGGAATCGGTATTCCGGCAGAGCAACAGGAAAATATCTTCAAGCCTTTCACGGAAGTGAAAGACCTCACTACAGGAGATGGGCTAGGATTACCAATCTGCTCACTTATCGCCGCAAAAATGAATGGTAGCCTGACGCTAGATACCAGTTATACCAAAGGAACCCGTTTCATACTGGAACTTCACGTCTAAATTTTGCATAAAACGAATAACTTGTATCATTAGATTACTTTCTAATTTGTTTATTATAGTTACCTTTAGCAAAGAGTATTCCAAACGCAAACTTGAAAACATACAAAAATATGAACAATTTCCCATATAAACGGATATCACGTTTTAAATAAACCTTTGAGTAGTTTATTAAGAACAGTATTTGAGTTTATTAAAAACTTTGCAATCGGATTTCCGAGTTCTCAACTCTATCTATTACAACAAAAAGGCTACAAATTCATGAAATTTGTAGCCTTTTTGCCTATAGTCGATACACCATTTCTGATACTAATCAGGAAATAAAAAGCATTTGTCAAGAACCTATTGTTTTTTTGCTGAAAAATAAAGAGAAAACTAACTTATATATAATAAGATAGCCTTCTCTCTATTTATAAACTGACTTTCCGCTTTATTCTACAGAATATCATCTCACGATATTTTGTATCAATAAATATCAGACAATAAGATCTTACTCTTGCGGCATATTTCCCATTTTTACCACTGAATAGCTTGGTCTGTATCAGGAATCAAGCTATTAACTTTCGTTCCATCAACATACTACCTTCAGCACGACAAGGTACAACGATATCTTTATCTTCATACGTTGTCACATCATCATACGTATATGACATATAAATCGTCGTGAAATGATGTTCCAAATAAGGAGTTACTTCATCTAAAGACATGCTAGTCGTATAAGTAGGCGCATCTCCTATAAGTCGGAAGTTCATGGCATTAGTCGGATCGGCAGGTTCAGCTGTCAGTGTCCCATTTTCGTTAAAAGTCAACACAATCTTATATTTATCTCTATCCTTCAATTCTTCACTAATGACTCCGGCATAGAAGAAGCATTGATTCTCACTCACTACATGCAAGGTACGTGTACTTGAAACCATAGCACTCGTATTATCCATCATATATACAAACATATTGGTGGCTCCATAAGATCCTGAATAATCATTAAACGGCATCACACGGAGAAGTGCTTTACGATAATTCTTGCGTGGATTCGGATCATACAAGTCACTATCCAAAATCGTCAATGGAAGTACCCATTTATCAACAAGATCCAGTCCGTTAAATTTGAATTTAATATCAAACAAACCTTGACATTCCCCAGCCGGAATATGACAAGTAGGAGAGGCAAACTCATAGTGTTTCTTATCCAGTAATTGAAAATACAAGTCTTCACGTTGTTTCCAGCGAGCTTCATTCAAACCAATCAATGTATCCGGATCCACATCAATAGCAACATCCAGATCTCTTTCATTCATAGTAGAGCCACCTACAATCACCGGTAGCCGATAAGTCACTTCACCGTTCGCTTGATAACGCAAATATACATCAGTCACTCCCTTACTATTGACAGGGGCTTTCAATCCGACATTTTGCACATACACTTCTTCCACCCATTCATTGTTACATGCACCAGTCAGAACAAGCGTTAATAACAATATAAAATATACGATATAATTTTTCATATTTTTCCATTTAATAAGGTTAATCATAATATGTCCATCCCGGGTTCTGAGTCAGACGCAAGTTTCTTCTCAACTGATCATGGGAAATCGGCCAGAAATACATTTTAACGGCTAAAAGTAGTCGGCAAGTTCGAATTGATCACTTGAGTATGAAATAAGTCTCTTTCTGTTTTACTCATATATGCATTGCAACCATACATCTGCTGCGACTCCTCATATTCGGCATCCTTCCAACGGCGCAGATCAAAGTAACGACTGTTTTCTGCAAATAACTCTATCTGGCGCTCATGCTTCAAATGCTTGCGGAACTCATCAGCATTCTCATAAACATCTGATCCAAAATCGGGAACTCCTCCACGAATACGAACTCTGGAAATAGCATAACTCATTTCATTCTTATCACGTGAAATATCATAAGACTGAGTTCCATCCCATGAAGGAATCTGATAAGTACTCGCACCTAATTCATTTAATGCCTCTGCATACCATAACAACACGTCAGCATAACGAATACCAATCACAGGCTTTGAGATAACCCCTCCCTCTGTCTTAAAGTTGTCACGAGAACTAACAAATTTCCTGATCCCAATACCAGTAGCCAACCAACGATCACCTGAATTACTCCAGCCACTCTCTTCACCACGATAATACCATATGATTAGATTCCGGTCATACGACTGTACAGCATTAGTACCATTCCATAAGCAACCATTGTATGCTACCGTAGCATAAAAACGTGGTTCACGATGTCCATATTGTTTATTCACACCTTCCACCAATGGTGCCCAATCACCACTAGCTGCTTCCTCGGCACTCACATAATTTTCATCACCCGTCCAGTCTTTCGTCTTATCAAAAGGTTTTCCGGTATTCATCTGATAGGCATCGCATTGCTTACCTGTCATAGCATGACAATTATAACCTCCGAATGCTATTGGCATCTGATGTTGAATCATCGTATTGATATCTCCGTTGTTCTGTCCGGTTGTAAAAATCATCTCTTTGTTTTCCGAAGGAAAAATCACTCCATTAAAAAGTGTCTCGTAAGACTGTAACGGGTCAATATTCCGCCATCCTGCAGGAAAATCCGCATGAGAATATACCGCATGCGTAGGAGGAGCAATCGTTGCCGGATTATCAATTGTACCAGTAGAGTGAGCTGAGACCGTATGTAGCTCATACACACCCTTACGACCAAGTTCTACCACATCACGAGCAGCTGCTGCCGCCTTTGCCCACTTTTCTTCATTGTATTCTTGAGCCATCAGATAGCGTCCTTCATCATCCACCAAATCCGTGAAACGTTCAGTATCAGTTGGACGCGGATTATTGAGAGGCTGGCAGCATAAAGCAATGCTTTTGCGCGAGTTGCCAAAGCTGCTCCACGAGTAGGACGTGCCATATTACGTGTATCACGTTTCAATGGTAGGTCTTTCGCTGCAAGCTTCATTTCCTCTGCAATATAGTTGACACAATCGTCATACGTGCTACGTGGGATATAAAGATCCTCATAAGCAGCATTATAGTCCATCACACCATCATTAGGTATAATTGGTATAGGACCGTACTTTTGCAACAACTTCCAATAGAAATAAGCGCGTACAAAACGGGCCTGTGCTTTATAATCAACAATTTCATCCGGAATCATTTCTTTATTTCGGTCAATATTCTGAATAAAAATCGAGGCATGACGAATACCATCATAAGCTTGTGCCCAAGAGTCTTGTTTCCAATTCTCATCATATTCACAATATTTGAATACACGATATTCAAGATTACGGTCGCTATAACACATATCGTCGGAAAAGTTAGTGATACAGTTATCTTTCGAACCAATATCGATGTTACTCCATGTCAGCCAAGCGTACGCAGTCGCCAACCATTGTTCCGACCATTCTTTATTTTCAAATATATTTTCCAAACTCTGGGTATTTTCTCCCAATTTCCCCTCCACGCTCAAATAATCAGAACAAGAGGAAACCATCATTCCCATACTGATAATGGTGGAAAACAATATATGTTTCTTTTTCATATTTCGTATTATATATTAACAGTTAAACCTAAAGTGAGTATTTTAGACAATGGATACTGCTGCCCGTTAGAGCTCCCCATTTCAGGATCCCATAATTTGAACTTAGAGAATGTTAACAGATTTGTCCCGATAAAGAAGATGCGTACATTATTCATCAAGATGGCACGGCTGATGTTCTTTGGAAGTGTATAACCCACCTCTACCGTTTTCAGACGTAAATATGAACCATCACGCAACCAATATGTCGATTCACGGTTATTGTTACTGTTATTCTGCCAAGTCAAACGAGGATATTTGGCATCAGGATTCTCATTCGTGCCAAGACTCCAGTAGTTTCCTACTACATCCGTAAGAATGTTACCCCAATCACCACCACTAAACGGCCTGACTCCGAACCCATCAATAAAGAAAGAGGATTTACCAGCACCCTGGAAATGCAGATTCACATCAAACCCTTTCCATGTAGCAGACATACCAAAACCATAAATCAAATTCGGACGGGTTGTAGAACCAATAGGCACCCTATCACTATCATTAATCACGCCATCACTGTTCACATCTTTATACTTAATATCACCAGGCATTACTGTTCCCCATTCTGTTTGCTGAGGGCTGTTACGTATATCATCATAATCCTTAAATAGCCAAGAGCTATCAAACCTTTCGCCTGATTGACGCGATACCCAGTATCACGTATATAAGGATATGCACTATTTGCCTCGTCAGCAGCTAGAATCTTATTATTACTATAAGTGAAATTACCGCGTACAGTCAGACTGACATTGCCGATATCCTGTTTGAAAGCAACATTTCCATCAAAACCGGTAGAACGTACCTTACCTACATTCGCACTAGGGGTAAGATAACTCAGACCTAAAGTTCCTGGTAAACTTTGACGCTGCATAAAGATTCCATCACGTGTTTCATGAAAGTAATCTACAGTACCAGTAAACCTGTCATCCCATAGAGAGAAGTCAACACCTATATCATGCTTAGTAGCAATCTCCCATGTCACACCAGAAGAAGATATCTGCTTATAAATCTGTCCATTATCCACATTAGGAGTATTGTAATCTCCCCAATTATAAGGATTTCTACTTCAAAAAGCTCCAGATAAGGGAAACGAGTTCCAATATTGTCACTACCTACCTTACCATAAGAATAACGAAGCTTAAACATATTCATCCATTTCAGATTCTTCTTAATAATAGGTTCTTCCGCAATATTCCATGCTACTGAATATGCAGGAAAGAAACCAAATTGGTTACCTGGGGCAAAATTTTCTGAACCATTGTAACCAAAGTTGAAATCAACCATATAGCGATATTTCCATCCATAGGTAACACGGCCAGCAAGTCCCATGTGCCTATTAGGTAGCCAATCATAGCCGGCTGTACTTTGTGTGTTGACATATTCATCCTGAGTATATTTCAACGTACCGCCCACCGAATGATCGCCGAATCTACGATCATATTGCAGAATAGCCTCCAAAAACTGCCTGCGGTTACCTGAAGCAGAAGACTCATGAAACATCAACTGTTTCTCTGCCACTTTTTTGAAAACGATTTCACCGTTAGAATCTCGCTGACGTTCGGCTTGCCATTGTTCAGGCCACTGCTTATGATTACGATAGTTATTGTTATAAGTATCAAATCCAAAACGTCCGGTAAACTTCAAACCTTTCGTTATAAAATCCAATTTCTGTCCAAAGTTGCATTCGTTTGAATTACGTTCTGCCACTCCTCATAATAACCAGTTTGTGTAGCAATTACCCATGGATTAGTACGCTCACTTGTTCCAGCGGCCGGAATTCTTCCGTTCGAAAAAATCACTGGCATATTAATAGGTGTCTGTCCCATTACAGACTTCCACAATGCATCAGAACCAAGTCCCGGATCATTTTGAGTAGAAAGCCAGCCTGAAACACCCACCGTCACCATGGTGGTCTTTGTAACATCAAATCTACATTCATACGATAGTTCCAACGCTGATAATTGGCATTTGTATTATAATCTTTCAACTTGCCGTCTGTCTTATACATCCCCCCTCGCTAACATAGCTTGCTGACACAAAGTAGCGTGCCACAGAACCACCGCCACTTATATCAAGATTAGCACGATAAGTCATTGCACCGTCTCTTAACAATACATCCATCCAGTCCACATTCGGATACAAATCTGGATCCAGTCCTGTCTGAATCAGTCTCAACTCATCTTGGGAATACATTGGCTGTTGAGAACGAGTTGTACGTGATTCGTTCAGCATGGTAGCGTAAGTATAACCATCTACAAAGTCAGGAGTCATGGTACGTGTATTATAAGAAGTTTCCACTTTCGCATTGATATTAATTTTACCAGCCTTACCTCTCTTAGTAGTAATCAACACTACGCCATTCGCACCACGACTACCATAAATTGCTGTAGCCGAAGCATCCTTCAATACGGAGAACGACTCAATATCTTCCACATTGACTTCATTCAGGCTACGTTCAAATCCATCTACCAAAACCAATGCTCCGGAGCCTGCCCCAAAAGTAGAAATACCACGAATCCAGAATTCCGACATATTGGCTCCCGGTCTACCGGAAGTCTGCCTCGCTAACACACCAGGAACATTTCCTGCCAATGCATTTACCAGACTTGAAGTAGGAGATGACTTCAGCACATCCACATCTACCGTAGAGACTGCACCTGTCATTGTTATCTTCTTTTGAGCACCTGTACCAGTGATAACCACTTCATCGATCACACTCGCAGAAGATTCGCGCAATGTGACATCAACCTTACTCATATTATCCTTTATCAGGACTTCTTGTGTTTCAAATCCTATATAAGAAAAGATCAGCGTACTGTAAGGAGCTATTTTGATCTTATACTCACCATCAATATTAGTGATAACTCCCAAACCTGCAACATTCTTTACCGAAATATTGACTCCAGCCAAAGGTATCTTTTCGGCATCTCTGACCATACCGGTTACCTCTATCGTTTGACTCTGGGCATACATATCAATGACGCAACCTGTTGTCAGCAATAATATCATAAATAAAAATTTCTTCATAAAATAAGAATTGTGTATTAATCATCAATTTACTGCAATGCAATGGTACGAACACGGTGATTACCGTTGTCACCAACATAGAAAGTACCTGTAGACTCTTCATAACAAAGTCCTAAAGGATAGTTGAAACGTGCTGTTTCACGAGGATCACCATCAATATATCCTGATACTATTTGATCTGTCGAATAACTTCCACGACCAGCAAACGTTGTAACAATACCATCAGGAGTGATCTTACGAATACAATGATTGGCAGCATCAGTAAGATAAAAATCATATACATCTAAACGTTGCTCTGCCACATATTCTTCGTTCAACACAAAACACCCCTGCATTGGATTATCGAAACGGCTGAATTTTGGGATGCGTCCTTGTAACCATATGACCCGAACTCTCCAGCAAAAGTAATAGGAGTTTCCAGATATTTACCAGCCCAATTATATTCTGCTTTCATCACACATTGCTTGTCACGTGCTATTAAATAAGCAAAGTTTCCACTTGGATGAAAAGTAACACATTGAAACCAGCCGCTTGGTCCCATCTTGGCAATCTGCTTCGGATCCCACATTTGTGTCTTCTCATTCCAAACCGCTTTATGAAGCGTAGCATCACGACCACGGCACAAAAAGATAGTACCATCTATAGGATGTGTGAATAATGTATTGAAATCATCCCCATTTAAAGCCGGATAAGAATTTTTAAAATTTTCTTTACGAAGTAGATAATAAGCTCCTGCACGTTCTACATTCCCCTGCGGACAGTTCACAAACATAGTATCCCTGCCCACACTCCAGCCAAGCCCACTCGGAGCACTACTCCAACCAGCAGCACCATTGGTAATCACAGTAGCTATGGAATCTTTATCTAGATAGATTTTACGTAAACTATGTTCATTCTCGAAAAAATAAATGCAACGTTCGCCTGATGATTCGTCATAGTACATGGCAAGAGGAGTTTGAGTTCCTGCTTTATCAAAATTACCATCCGTAATAGAAGTATTACCTTCACTATCTACTACACCGCACAACGTGCCGACAACTACATTATACTGATAAGAAAACTTTTGTTCAAATGTATAGGTGGCATTCAAGCTTTTATCCTTATTCAATATATCCACCTGCACAAATCCTCCATCCGCACGGGAAGGAACAATACAATAAATCTGTGTACCGGAAGAGCTAACAACTTCGCTTCCTTACCACCAACAACCACTCGTATCAGTGAAGGATCAGTCCCAAAATTACTACCATTGATAAACATGTTCGTGCGCACAGCACCTTCTAAGGGAGAATAGTCAGTAAAAACAACTTCAACATTAGGATCAGAAGCTACATAAGACGGAAGATTTACTTCCACATTTTTGTCCATGCAACTACCCAATCCACCCAGGCAAATCAAGGAAAACAATACAAACCTAACCTGTTTCCCTCCTTTTTTGTTTTAAAAAGACTTTTCATTGTATTAAATTATTCGTTAAACAATAAATATAAAAATCAAAAGAAAAAATAACTATGCATTATTCCAATGTGCACTATTAACGAAATGCAAAATAAAACGCTATCCTATTAATAGAATAAAAATAACGGTTCAATAAATGAACAAAAACAGGATCAAAAACCTATAAAACAGCTATCCTAGTATGTTTGGAGCACTTTTACTATTTAGCTTATGTTGTGTGCTTTTCTCTATTATCATCCAACCTATATCTCCCCCCGAAAGT
>ENA-OQJH01000956-OQJH01000956.1-human-gut-metagenome-genome-assembly--contig:-NODE-956-length-13624-cov-1.499148_pt1 | contig 13624 bp, 10 predicted proteins | sample MGYA00242597_ERZ504763 | MGnify/ENA primary metagenome ERZ504763 (study PRJEB26092, sample SAMD00036359) | human gut metagenome | host: Homo sapiens | study: EMG produced TPA metagenomics assembly of... | reverse complement strand
CAGGAGATCATAGATGTTACTTGTTAAATCGAAAGGCAGTACCTGTGATACGAGATGTAAAACAGAATGAGGAACAGTTTTCATTTGAGATCATAAACAAAAATATCGGTAACTGGCAGAGAGCAACATTGTATGTAGAAGATCCATTAGAAGAAGAAAAGATTATTCTTGGAACAGGATCCGTGAATCAACATGGAGAAGAGGAGAAGTTGTCATTTCTTTAAGTTTAAAGGACGAAAAAATCATCAAGAATCTTTATGCAAGACGTCGTCAGGTGTTTATTTTATATGAAAATAATGAACAGCAGAAGGTATGTGCACTTGGTGGGGAACATAAAGTTTTTGATAAAAAATACTACACGAAAGAAAGAAGATATCGATTTATTATTGATCCAGAAGATGATTTTCTGTATTTTACTACGCTGAGAGTCAAGGAATTCCTGACAAGAAGTGCGAAGAAAAGAGCTTTTGTCAATAGATTCTTATATCCGTTATTAAGACTTCTTCCATTAAAGAAAAAATGGATCGTATTTGAATCTATGTGGGGAAGTAAATTTAGCTGTAACCCTAGATATTTATATGAATATATTGATAAGAATCATCCAGATTATACGTGTATCTGGTCATTAAAAGATGAATGCATTCCGATCACGGGAAATGGTGTTAGAGTCAGAAGACTATCTTGGAAGTATTTATATTATATGGCAAGAGCAAAATACTTTGTGAATAATGTAAATTTTGCTGATTCTTATGAGAAGAGAAAAGGGCAGATTGAAGTACAGACGATGCATGGAACACCATTAAAGACAATTGGATTGGATGTACCAGGCGATTTCCCTACAAAGAAATCAGAAAAGAAGTATATTAGAAAGTGCAAACGTTGGGATTATCTGATCGTGCAAAGTAAGTTTGTTGCGGATCTTGCACCATCTGCATTTAAATTTGAAAATACGATCATGGATACTGGATATCCAAGAACAGATATTTTGTATTCTTCTAATAACGAAGAAGAAATGAGCAGATTAAAAGAAAAATTAGGACTTCCAAAAGATAAGAAAGTCATCATGTATGCACCAACATGGAGAGTGCGTGATAAGTTTGAATTAATGCTAGATCTTGAGAAGATGAAGGAAAAATTTTCAGATGAATATGTATTGATCTTAAGACTGCATCACTTTTCAGCAAAAGGTTGGAAAGGAGTTCCAGCAGATGGATTTGTGTATGATCTTACGGATTATGAATCTATTGAAGATTTATATATCATTACAGACATTCTGATCACAGATTATTCTTCTGTAATGTTTGATTATGCAGTTCTCGACAGACCAATGTTATTCTTTACATATGATCTGGATGAATATAGAGATAAGCTTCGTGGATTTAATATTGATATCGAAAAAGAAGCACCAGGACCATTACTATATACGTCTGATGAGGTGTTAGATGCGATTGAGCATCTGGATGAAACGATTGAGAATTCAAAACAGAGAGTCGATGCATTCCATGAAACATATATTCCATATGAATGTGAAAATTCATCTGAAAAGTATTTAATATGATGCAGGGAAAATAAAAAATAAACAATGTCATAAGGCAGAACAATCTTTAAGAAGGTCATTGAAAGGTTTAAGAAGGAAACATGGATAAAATAAGAAAAATTATTCGATTTGTAAAAAGATTATTTCCAAAAACTCCAAAGATGAAATTTATCTATGCCTGGTATTATAAACATGGCAAGATCAATGAAAAACAAGCACTCTTTGAGTCATTTCACGGCAAGGATGTGTCAGATTCATCCTTGGCAATCTTGCAGGAGTTTTTGAAAATGCCGGAATCGAAAGATTTCAAGATCTATTTTGCGACGAATGATAAGAAACGTGATCAGAAATTTATTGATTCTATCGGATTGAAGGTAGAACTTGTAGATATTGCAGATTTTAAATATGTAAAAGTGCTTGCAACATCCAAGTATCTGATCAATAACAGTTCTTTTCCGGCGTATTTCATTCGAAGAGATGAACAGGTGTACCTACAGACATGGCATGGAACACCGTTAAAGACATTAGGAAAACGAATGCGTTTTGGAATTGAATCCATGTATAATGTGCAACATAACTTCTTACATGCCAACTACATCATGTTCCCAAATGAATTTACAAGAAAAGTGATCATGGAGATTATAATCTGGAAGCTTTGTATACAGGAACTGTTGTGATGAATGGATATCCAAGAAACAGTATTTTTATGGATCATGAGAAAGCTGATCAGGTAACAAAGAAACTTGGAAATGAAGATTATACAACGATGGCATATATGCGACATGGCGTGGACAGAGCAATCATGATGTGAACACGTCTGAATATAGCAGAGAGATCAATCAGCTGTTACATTATCTAGATGAGAATTTAAAGGATGATCAGAAGTTATATGTAAACTTTCATCCAATTGTGCAGAAGTTTGTAAAGCTGGATAATTATGAACATATTTATCCATTTCCAAGTGGTGTTGACAAATATGAATTTTTAAATAGTGTTGATGCACTGATCACAGATTATTCAAGCGTATTTTTTGATTACTCGATTACAAGAAAACCAATCATATTATATATGTATGACTATGAAGAATACATGCACGATAGAGGAATGTATTTTGATATCAAAGAATTGCCATTTAGAAAGATCTATGACAAGGAAGCATTAAGAGATTGTCTGGTCAACGAGACATTCCGCGAGGATTCTTATGAAAATGATATGGAATATACAGAAAAATATATTCAGTATGATTCTATTGATGCTGCAAAGAATATGGCAGAACTTGTTTTTCATGGAAATATGTGCGATATGCCAACGATCGATTACAGTTTTAACAAAGAAAAGAAACGAAGAGTTTTGCACTATCCAAATGTAAAAACAGCACAGACGATCGATACGATCGCACAGATTGCTAAGAAAGATGAAGATGTAGTGATCTTTGAAAAACGTTTCTTCAATCCAGAATTAAGCAGTCATTTACATGATAATTATCTTGATGATTTTGATTATATTTTTATTACACGAACACTTCCAAGAACCTATGCAGAAGAAGTGTTAAAAAGAAAGAGTGCTAAGATCAGAAAAGAACTTCATAAGAGAGAGATCAAGAGATGTTTTGCAGATCTTCCAGTGTATTCAAAGTTTGAGACAGAATATTATCATGGAGAAGCAGGAGAGACATTTCTTTCAATAAGAAAAAGATGATCAATGCATCCATGCGAGTAATGGAAGACCATTTGGAGATTAAGTTTGAGGAAGGCAAGAAAGGTCAGCCAAAGAAGCTGTTACTTGTAAATAAGAAAAGTCAGATCATTTATACAAGGGATCTAACAGAAAAAGAATGGAAAGATCATTGTATCAAGGAATATTTTGATGAATTTCTTTCGCTTGAAATTGCAGATATGAACGGAAGATATCAGTTGATGATCGAATTAGAAGATGAAAATGGCAACAAACTGCCATATTTCTTTGTAGATCGTAAAGAATATGCAAAACGCAAAGAAGTGATGGATGAATTAGATAAATCTTCTGTATATATGACAGGGATCAAGAAACATGATATTACTTATCAGAATACATTCGAACCTGCGGATACAAGTGTGATTCCTTATATGAATGAAGTAGATGGAAGATTTTCTGTATTTATGGGAGATCAGGCACAGTTATCTGTTCGTAATATGCGTGGACAAGTACTGAAATTCAAGATCAAGGGTTCAAAAGTTCATGTGAAAATGAAATATAAAAACAAAGAAGCTGGAATCAAAAATGTCATATTATCATATCGAAGTAAAGTGGAGACGATCGATTATCCATTTGAATATAAAGTAACGAGGTCAGGTGATCATTATATTATTGATGCTCAGATTGATATGTCGGTATTATCACTGGAAGAACTGTTTTGGGATGTATTTGCTGTAACAGAGAAGAATGGAGAAGAAGTAAGAGTAAGTGCATATTGGAGCAGATGGCAGAGATTAAAATTATTACTGATGAATTATCAATGTGATGTTGATAAAGAGCATATTATTTTCCCTTATTCGACGATCACATGCAAAATGGCATTTACTTATCGTACAAGATCAAAATATGATGGATTTGATGTAAAGATCAAGGAATTAGCAGCTTTTGGTGTTTATACCTTGTTATTACCGTATTGGAAAAAGAAACGAGTATGGTTAGTATTTGAGAAATTCTGCTCTATGGCGCAGGATAATGGCTACTATTTCTTTAAATATTGTATGGAGCAGCTTCCCAAAGAGAAGAATCAGCATATTTATTATATTCTTGATACAGATTCCGCTGATTATGATAAGATGAAGCAATATGGAAAACATGTGATTCCATTTATGAGTTTTCGACATATTTTATATTCACTTGTTGCTAATTTATATATAGCTTCTGATTCAAAGAAACATTTATATACATGGCGAGCAAAACCAAATGTGATTTCAAATCGTATTTCAAAACATAATATCTTGTTTTTACAGCATGGGGTGACAGCATTAAAACGCGTACATCCGATTTTTGGAATGAAAGGTTCAAGTCCTATGACTCATTTTACAACGACATCAAGATTTGAGCATAAGATCATTGTAGAGAATTTTGGATATGAAGATGGAGATGCACCGATTCTTGGATTTACGAGATGGGATGTTCTGGAAGATACTTCAAAACCAGAGGAAAAGATCATTCTTGCAATGCCGACATGGAGATCATGGCTGGAAGAAAAGAGTGCAGAAGAGTTTAAAGCAAGTGATTATTATAAAAACTACATGAAACTGTTACAGAGTCAGAAACTTGCAAGAATCTTAAAAGAAAATGATGTAAAACTGATCTTTTACATTCATCCAAAGTTTAAAGATTATTTAAGTGAGTTTAATGTCAGTGGAGATAACATTGAGTTGATTCCATTTGGAACAGAGCCATTAAATGAGATCATGAAGAAATGTTCTATGTTGATCACAGATTATTCTAGTGTATGTTGGGATGTATGTTATCTTGATAAACCCGTATTATTCTATCAGTTTGATTATGATATGTATATGCAGGCGCATGGAAGTTATCTGGATATGGAGCATGAACTATTTGGAGAACGTTATACAGAATATGAGAAATTGATCGATGGAATTGAAGAGTATATTCACAATGGATTCAAAGAAAAAGAAGAATATACAAAATTAAAAGATTATTATTTGAATATCGTGATAACGATAACAGTAAACGTACGTATGAATATATCATAAGCAAAGGATATTAAAATGGACAGAAAGAGGAGAATAAAATATATAGATCTGTGTAAAGGGTTAGGAATCTTGATGGTAACATGGGGACATATTACCAAGCTTGATAATCCAGTCGATACGTGGGCGGCATCATTCAAGATGGCAATTTTCTTTGTTGCCGCCGGATATCTGATTCGGTATGCAGATTCTTATCGGACACAGACATTAAAGGGGTATGCAGTAAAGTTATTGAAGTCATTGATGCTGCCATATGTCTTATTTAGTATTTTGTCGATTGGATTTCGATTCGCAACGATGATCATGAAGCACAGGATTGATATTCCGGCGATCAAATCTTATATTTTGGCAACGATCACATTAAGAGGAACATTTGCACTATGGTTTTTACCGGTGTTATTTATTGCGGAGATCCTGTTTTTCTGTCTTATCAAATATCTTCCGAAATGGATGAGGATCGTGATATTGATCGTGATACCTGTTTTTGGAATTTGGGAGTCTTATTTTATCAGACACTTGATCGTTTCAGTGGATCCATTAACATTTGAAAGAATATCATTTTTGATCTTACCGATCAGTAAAGCATTGATCGCATTATGGTTTCTGGAGATCGGACATCTTGGATGTATGTTATTCAGTAAGGTAACATCTAGAGAAATCCGATTTATGATCGGACTGGTATTTACAATTGCAAATATCTTTTTATCACAGCAAAATATTGGTGTGGATCTAAATAATATGTCTTTAGGTATTCACCCACCACTATTTTTTGTTACAGGAATCATTGGATCTTTTGGAGCACTATTTGTCTTTGAATTTCTTGAAGTATTTAGTTTCATTTACGATACTGAATTATTTTGGAAAGAATTCTTTGATATTAATGTGTACACAAAGACCGTTTTATATTATTTCTACTGCAACTGCAGGATGGAAGATCATATCAGGAATGCCAGGGATCATGGCATGGAGATATTATATTGACTGCTTGGGGCAATGATCCTTGTGATGATCATTGAATATTCAATAATAACATTTGTTAATACAAAAGCTAAATTTTTGATCGGAAGATTTTAGATAGTTGAATAATCTGTTAAGGAATAGTATAATAGCAAGATGTAAATTAAAAATATCAAAATGGAGAAGTACAGTGAAATCTTATATTGAAAATTTTAAAAAGTACAGATTCCTTTTATGGGAACTTGTAAAGAAAGGTGTTAAGTTAAAATACAGAAGATCATATTTAGGTATTTTATGGACACTGTTAGAACCGTTAATGACAATGATCGTACTAAGTGTAGTATTTGGTACATTGTTTGGAAACAAGGATCCACATTTTCCAGTGTATATCTTATGTGGACGTTTGATGTATAGTTTCTTTTCATCTGCGACAAATGGTGCGATGAAAGCGATCAGGACGAATGCAGGAATGATCAAGAAAGTATATGTGCCAAAATATATTTATCCATTATCCAGTGTATTGTTTAATTATATTATTTTGCTATCTCTCTGATCGTGTTGGTAGTAGTATCTATTGTTTTGAAGGTATATCCAACCATTTATCTGGCACAGGCGATCATTCCATTGATCTTATTACTGATCACAGCTTTTGGAGTTGGAATGATCCTATCTACGATGGCAGTATTCTTTAGAGACTTAGAATATTTATGGTCAGTAGGGTTAATGATCATTATGTATGCTTCAGCAATTTTCTACAAACCAGAGAAGTTATTAAAATCAGGTTTTGGATGGATCTTAAAATTGTAATCCATTATATCTTCTGATCCATAATTTAGACAGGCTGTTTTTGGTATGCCGATGAATATGAAGTTTTTAGCTGCATCCATCGTGTTTGCAATCGTAAGTGTTATTGTAGGATTGATTTTCTTCTATAAGAAGCAAGATGAATTCATTCTGCATATTTAGGAGGGTATCATGGCAAAGAAAGAAGTATTGAAAGTTGAACATGTTGGAATGAAGTTTAACTTAAGTCAGGAAAAGGTTGATGATCTGAAAGATTATGTGATCAAGTTATTGAAGCATCAGATTTCATATAATGAATTCTGGGCATTAAAAGATATTAATTTTACCTTAACAAGGGAGATCGACTTGGAATTCTTGGATTGAATGGAGCAGGAAAGAGTACGCTGCTAAAGGTTATTGCAGGTGTATTAAAAGCAACAGAAGGAACTGTGACAGCCAAGGGGAAGATTGCTCCATTGCTTGAATTAGGTGCTGGATTTGACCAGCAATATACAGGACGTGAGAATATTTATCTTTATGGAGCAGTTCTTGGATTCTCAAAGAAGTTCTTAGATGAGAAGTTAGATGAGATCATAGACTTCTCAGAACTGGGAAAATTTATAGATGTCCCAGTTAAGAACTATTCTTCAGGTATGAAATCAAGACTTGGATTTTCTGTTGCAACATTAGTGGAACCAGATATTTTGATCCTGGATGAAGTATTATCTGTCGGAGATGCGAAATTCCGAAAGAAAAGTGAAGCAAAGATCATGAGTATGTTTGACAAGGGAGTTACAGTATTATTTGTATCTCATTCTTTAGATCAGGTAAAGAGATTATGTAATAAGGCAATTTTACTTGAAAAAGGAAAGATCATTTCTCATGGATCGATTGAAGAAGTAAGTAAAGTATACGAAGAGAAAACAAAGTAAGATAGAAGACACGGAGGTGTGATATGAGAAAAGTGATCACATATGGAACATTTGATTTACTGCATGCGGGACATATCAATTTATTGCGCAGAGCAAAAGAATTAGGTGATTATTTAATTGTAGTTGTATCAACAGATGAGTTTAACTGGAATGAAAAACAGAAAAAATGTTATTTCAGTTATGAAGAAAGAAAAAAACTGGTAGAAGCAGTTCGTTATGTGGATCTTGTGATTCCAGAAGAAAACTGGGATCAGAAGATTTCTGATGTGAAAGAATATCATGTAGATACATTTGTTATGGGAGATGACTGGAAAGGTAAGTTTGATTTCTTAAAAGATTACTGTGAAGTCGTATATCTTCCAAGAACAGAAGGAATTTCTACAACAAAGATCAAACAGGATCTTGGATTAAGCGGAACAACAGCGAATAAATAGCAAGAGTTATGAATTTAGATATAAGAGGAATTTCGTTGACAATAGAGGTTATGAACGGCTTGAGACGGAATTCTTCTTTTCTGCGTTATCAAACAAAAAGAATTTAAGATGATGCTATAGATGAAAGGATTAGTTTTCGATGCATTTTATAGAAATTAGCAATATTTTTAAAAGTGAAAAAAGAGATATAAAGTTACCGCAGTTTTAAAATTACTGGTCGTGTTTGCATTGCTTGGATTCTTTTTATCCAATAAGCCAATGTATCATGTGCAGACTGATTTTTACCTGAAACGTATGGGATTTGTATTTTTAGCATGTTTTTGGATGGTATTTGTAACAGTTTGCGACATTCGTTTGAGTCAGAAACTTGACAGGTTTTTTGTGATTATTCTTGGAGTGATCGCGCCGTTATGGGATGGATCTTGTCAGAATTTTTGATCAATGAAGCAGAGTGTGCATTTCCGCCGACACAGTTCTATCAGAAAGAGCCACTTTGGATCGTTCTAAGTCTTGCAATGATCATTTGGTGGATCTGCTGATCATATTTTTGACGAACAGCATCAGAGTTGGATCAGTGATCGTACCATTTGTATTGTTTATCTTTGCGGTAGTTGTATGTGTTGTATATGAATTTCGCGGGATTCCGATGATGGCACCAGATATTTTAACAGTACAGACGGCTACTAGCGTGATGGGTAATTATACATTCAAATTGACGTTTGAACAATATAGTGTGATCTTGGTATGTATGGCATTTTTTCTTTACATTTTTAAGACTTCATGAGGTAAAGGTTACAGAAAAAAGAGTATTTCACATTGCAGGATTTATTGTTGTTGCATTAGGATGCGGATTGTTCACAAATCAGATCATACTGTCTGATTTTATGGAAGAGCACCAGATCAATATTCGTATGTTCCGTCCAATGGAAAGTTATCAAAATATGGAGGCGTGCTGACATTTGCAAGAAGTGTTGGATATGCGGTCGTGAAGAAGCCAGAAGGATATACAACAGCGAAGGTTGATCAGATCATTCAGGAATATGAAAAGAAATCAGCGAATGAACAGCAAAGTACAGCAAAGCAATATCCGAATATCATAACAGTTGTCAATGAAACATTCGCAGATATTAAGGTGCTGGGAGATTTTAAGACGAATGAAGATTATATGCCCTATTTCCATAGTTTGAAGAAGAATTGTGTGACAGGATATACGTATGCATCGATTGTAGGTGGTCAGACAGCGAATACAGAATTTGAATTGTTGACAGGAAATACTCTTGGGTTTTTATCAGCTGGAACGACAGCATTTCAGCTTTATATTCATGGGCAGATGCCTTCACTAGTTAGTAATCTAAAGGCAGAAGGATATTCTGGAAATAAAGCGATGCATCCGTTCAATCCGTATAATTATAATCGACCAGCTGTATATAAAGATTTTGGATTTACGGATTTTATTGATAAATTTGACTTTCCTAAGAATGTAAAAAGGGTTAGAGAGTATATTTCTGATGAGGCAAATGTAGATCGCATTATTTCTGAATATGAAAAGAATCGTAAGAAGACAGATCAGCCATTTTATATGTATAATATGACGATCCAGAATCACAGCCTTATGATAAGGATGCAGCCAACTTTAAACAGCCGATCAAGATTGAAAGCAGCAAATATGATGCTGAGGCCAATAGATATCTAAATCTGATCAAATATTCAGATGACAGTTTAAAACAGCTGACAAGTTATTTTGAAAAATGTAAAGAACCAACGATCATTTTATTTTTAGGAGATCATCAGCCAAGGTTGACAGATGAATTTATGAATAAGATCACAAATGGCAAATATCAGACTTGGAGCAGCGAACAGATGATGAAACGTTATCAGTACCATTCGTGATCTGGGCCAATTATGATATTAAAGAGCAGCACATAGAGAAGACAAGTATGAACTATATGCAAAGTATTCTGACTCAGACAGCTGGCGTAAAGATGACAGGATATCAGAGATTTTTAAATGAGGTTCGAAAAGAAGTTCCAACGATCACATCGCAGGGATATTGGGGAAAGAATGGAAAATTTATCAGATTAATGATAAAGGATCACCATATTATGGTATAATACAGAAGTATCGTATGATTCAGTACAATATGATGTTTGATAAGAAGAATCGCAGAGATTCATTCTTTGAAGTAAGTAAATAGGAGTGCACGTATGAAGCAACTGATTAAGAATATTACGATTCAGATATATAAAGTATTAACATATCTGATTCCAGTAAATAAAAAGATGATTATATTTCAGAGCAGCAATGGACGTAACTATACAGGAAATCCAAGATACATCTATGAAGAGATGGTAAGAGAAGGCCTTGATCAAGAATATGAATGTATCTGGTTTTTCTTTGATACAAGTATAGAAGTTCCAGGTAAATGCAAGAAGATACGGAATAATTATTTCCCATATTTTTGGTATTTAATGAGAGCAGGAATCTGGGTATTTGATAGTCGTCAGCCATTATATGTGCGTAAGAAGAAGCATATCACATACATTCAGACATGGCACGGAACACCGCTTAAGAAGCTTGCGCTTGATATGGACCGAATGGATATGGGGGGAAGTACGGATATTGAGAATTATCATGAACAGTTTAGAGTAACATGTAAGGATTGGGATTATCTAGTATCACAGAATAAGTTTTCTACAGATATTTTCAGATCATGTTTTGCATTTAAAGATCGTCCGATCTTACAGATCGGATATCCAAGGAATGATATTTTGATCAATGATAATTCTCCTGCTAAGATCAGAGAATACAAAGAAAAACTTGGACTTCCATTGGATAAGAAGATCATATTATATGCACCAACTTGGAGAGACAATGAATATAGCGAGAAAGGAAAGTACAAATTTGCTTCAAAACTAGATTTGATAAAGCAAAGGAGGAATTATCAGATGAATATATATTCATTGTAAAATATCATTATCTTGTATCAGATAAGATTGATTGGACACCATATAAAGGATTCGTTTATACATTCGACGAGACAAAAGATATTGCATGGTTATACCTTGTGTCAGATATGTTGATCACGGACTATTCTTCTGTAATGTTTGATTACAGTATTCTTAACAGACCGATGTTATTCTTTGCATATGATCTGGAAGATTACAAGGAGAATCTGAGAGGATTTTATTTTGACTTTGTCAATGATATTCCAGGACCGATTTCAAGAGATACAGATCAGTTGATCAAAGATATTAAAGAATATAATGAAGATAGTTGGAAAGAAAAAATATAAGAATATCATGATAAATTCAATGGCATAGATGATGGACATGCTTCACAGAAGGTCATTGACGTGATAAAGAAGGTAAGCAGATAGAGATCTGCCGAACAATAACACAGTCAGGAGGTTTGAAAACAATATGGTAACGATTCTGTTAGCGACATTGAATGGAGAGGATTATTTAAAAGCGCAGTTAGAATCAATTGCAGCTCAGACCTATGAAAACTGGCAGCTGGTCGTGGGTGATGATGGTTCTACGGATGGTACGATCAGCATTCTTGAAGAATTCAGTAAACAATATCCGGAACAAGTGACGATCATTAAGAATGACCCGCCACAGGGAAGTGCCAAAGACAATTTTATTTCACTGATCCAAAATTCTTACGGACCGTATTTTATGTTTTGTGATCAGGATGATGTGTGGAAACCAGATAAGATTTATCTGACATTACAGAAGATGGAAGCGTTAGAGGCAAGATATGGAGAGAAAACACCGATCTTGGTTCATTCAGATCTGTCAGTTGCAGATCATAACTTAGAGATGGTTGCAGAGTCATTCTTTCAGTATGCGAATATTCCAAAGAGAATTGTATTGAATCAATTGATGGTACAAAATTCTGTGACAGGGTGTACGATGATGATCAATCGTTGTCTGCAACAATATTTTTTACGGCCGTTACCGATGTCTAAGATCATCATGCATGATTATTGGGCGGCATTGATCGCGAAAGTGTTTGGCAAGATTGGTTTTGTAAATGAGCCAACGATGTATTACCGTCAGCATGGCAATAATTCTGTTGGTGCGAAAGATGCAAAGAATCCCGTCTTTTTGTATCATCGTCTCAAAGAAGGAAAGAACAGCTATCGCCGTATGATGATCGAATCTATGGAGCAGATGCAGGGATTTGTTGAGACATATGGGGAAGAGATCGATAATCTGGATGTTTATGAACTTCTTGAGAGTTATGGAGAATTGTATTATAAAGGAAAAATCAAACGATTGAGTTTATAAAAATCATCACGTATTAAAGGAAGGAAATATCCGAAAGCTGATGCAGTGGCTTTGGGGATAGGAATATTTATGAAAAAAGCATTAGGACTTGCAGGAAAATATGTGATCATGTTTCTGTCGTGTTTATTTCCAAGAAGCAGAAAGATATATATCTTTGGAGCATGGCTTGGAGAACAGTTTGCAGACAATCCCAAATATCTGTTTTTAGAAGCACAAGAGCATAAAGAGATCCGTCCGATATGGATCACGAAGAATGAATCAGTCTGCAGAAAAGTCAGGGAGCTTGGATATGAAGCTTATATGTTTGACAGTTTCAAAGGGATTTTATGCAGCTTCGGGCCAAATATGTGGTAGTCTGCAATGGGATCAGTGATGTAAATCATACATTTATGGGACGAGCAGTATTCTTAAATCTTTGGCATGGGGTTCCATTAAAGAAAGTTGGCTATGATGATGATAAGGTCAAGAATTGGGATAGCAAGGGTCAAAAAATCCGAAGAATGATTCAGGAAATCCCATTAGGAAAAGAGTATGTAGTAGCAACAAGTGATTTTTATGCACCGATCTATGAAAGTGCATTTCGAAGATCAAAGAGACATATCATAACATTGGGACAGCCAAGGAATGATATATTCTATGATCAAAGTGGAAAATTTCATGCTTCTCATCAGTTGTCAAAAGCGGCAAAAGGAAAGAAAGTCATCTTATATACGCCGACACACAGGAAAGAAGGTAAAGTGGCATTTCCTTTGGAAGAACATTTTGATTTTAAAGTGCTCAATAATTGGTGTATCCAAATGATATTTTGTTCGTGATCCGGCGCCATTTTATCATAAAGATGAGAAAGTAGATTTCTCCATGTATTCTAATATAACAGATATCACAGAGAGATCCATGGATATTCAGGAATTATTAATGGATACGGATATTCTGGTTACAGATTATTCAAGCACAT
>ENA-OQJH01000955-OQJH01000955.1-human-gut-metagenome-genome-assembly--contig:-NODE-955-length-13631-cov-4.272734_pt1 | contig 13631 bp, 24 predicted proteins | sample MGYA00242597_ERZ504763 | MGnify/ENA primary metagenome ERZ504763 (study PRJEB26092, sample SAMD00036359) | human gut metagenome | host: Homo sapiens | study: EMG produced TPA metagenomics assembly of... | reverse complement strand
TTCAAGGCTGGAAGGAGCAGTGGGCCAACCGCAAGGTCTATCACTACTACCGCTGCCCCCAGTGCCGCCAGAAGCTGCGCGTGCCCCGCGGCCGCGGCCGCATCCAGATCTCCTGCCCCGCTGCGGCACCCAGTTCATCAAGAAGAGCTGAGCCATGTTCGGATATGTTATCCCGAATCAGGCCGCACTCAGCCCGAAGGCACAGGCGCGGTACCGCGCGGCCTACTGCGGGCTCTGCCGCCGCATCGGCGCGCTGCACGGCACCCGGGGGCGGCTGACCCTGAGCTATGACCTGACCTTTCTGGATCTGCTGCTGTGCAGCCTGTACGAGGGCGAAAGCGCCTGTGCGGCAGGCTGTGATCACTGCCCCATCCACCCCATCCGGAAGGTGGAGTGGCGTTCCAGCGGCCCCACCGATTACTGCGCGGACCTGAGCGTGGCTTTGCACTACTACAACGCGCAGGACAAGTGGAACGATGACCACAGCCTGCTGGGCCTGGGCTTTGAAAAGATTCTTGCTGCCCCCACGCAGCAGGCCGCCGCCCGCTGGCCCCGCCAGTGCAGCGCCATCCGCACCTGTCTGGATCGGCTGGCCCGGTACGAGGCCGAGGGCAGCGAGGATCTGGATGCCGTTTCCGGCTGCTTTGGGGAGCTGATGGCCGAGCTGTTCGATTACAGGCAGGACCACTGGTCCCCGGAACTGCGCAGCATCGGCTTCAATCTGGGCAAGTATATCTACCTGCTGGATGCCTACGACGACCTGGCCCGGGATGAGCGCAAGGGCGCATACAATCCCCTGCACGCCCTGAGCAGAGAGCCCGGGTATGAGGAAGAGATGCGCGAGATCTTTGAGCTGCTGCTGGCCAATTGCGCCCGCAGCTTTGAGCGCCTGCCTGTGTGGAGGACGTTGACCTTCTGCGCAACATCCTGTATTCGGGCGTGTGGCTCAAATATCACTGCAAAAATGCAAAAAAGAAGGACAAAACCGCCTGATCCCGGCGGTTTTCCTTGATTTTTCCGTTCCAGTCCTGTACACTAAAGATTGCTTGTGCGGCACAGCGGCCGCACAGATGGTAATAGAGACGTGAGGAAGTAGACCGATGAGAGACCCCTATGAGGTTCTGGGCATCCAGCGCGGTGCCAGTGAAGACGAGATCAAAAAGGCTTACCGTGCCAAGTGCAAGCGCTGGCACCCTGACCTGAACCCCAACGACCCCACCGCCGAAGAGCACTTCAAGGAGGTGCAGGCGGCATACGATGCCATCACCAAGGGCGAGACCGGCCCCCAGATGGGCGGCGGCTACGGCGGCGGCTACGGCGGTGCCTACGGCCAGCAGAGCGGCCCCTCCTACGGCGGCTATCAGCAGGGGTACCAGCAGAACGGTTACTCCAACGGGGATTTCGGAGACTTTGGCTTCGGTTATGACCTTCGGGTTCGGATTCGGCTTTGGCGGCAATTATCAGCATCAGCGCGGCCCCGGCTACAACGGTGCGGACACGCCTGAGATGCAGGCCGCACGCAACTTCATCGTCAACCAGCGCTACCCAGAGGCCCGCCGCGTGCTGGACGGCATCACCGTGCGCACCGCCCGGTGGTACTATCTCTCCTCGCTGGCCAATCAGGGTCTGGGCAACAGCATCGATGCCCTGCAGGATGCCCGCCGCGCCGCCCAGATGGAGCCCAGCAACACTGAATACCAGATGAACCTGCGCAATCTGCAGGACCCGGGCCGCACCTACCGCACCCAGACCACCTACGCCCAGCCCGGCGGCTGATGCGCTGGTGCTGGAGCATGATCCTGCTCAACCTGCTGTGCAACTGCTGCTGTGGCGGCGGCTGGGGCTGGCGGTTCCGGATGTAAGCGCCAATAAGGATGTAAGAACAAAAAACCTCCCTGCCGGCGTGGCAGGGAGGTTTTTGCTGATTCAGTTATTGGATCACGATCGTCCGGCTGATCTCGCTGCTGGAGTAGTTTCCGGCAGCCTTGGCCGTCTGGACATACTCGCCGGGCTCGGTGGGGAACCCGCTCTGGGTCGTGCCCAGGAAATCGAAGAGACCGCTCTTCTTTTTATAGGTGTAGGTCACCTTGCCGCCCTCGACCACCTGGCCGTCGCTTTCGACCACGGCGGCAACGTTGTAGTTCTGGGCCTCTGCCGCAGTCATGCTGGCGGGAAGCTCCTGTGCCCAGTAGACACGCACGCCTGCACTCTTGGGCTTGATGCGGAAGAACGCCATGCCGGCGGTGTTCACATCACCGGATTCCAGCGCCACAGCACCGCCCACATAGCTGCCGGCTTCCGTGGGCTGCTCGTCCAGATAGATGCGGCTGAACACGCCTCGGGCAAATATTTGCGGATGAGCTCCAGCGCCAGCTTCATGCCGGTGGAGACATCCTTCAGCGTGGGGATGTAGAATTTCAGGACATCCATCACAGAGACCACTTCATCAGCCACCCGCAGCAGCACGCTCACGTCGTTGCCGTCGATCAGCTGCTTGATGTAGGCGTAGATGTTGAACTCCTCTTCCTGCTCAGGGTTCGCCGACATCTTTTTCGGCAGGGGGATCATTTTGAGCAGAGTGCGGATCTTGCCCGAAAGGATCAGGGTCACATAGCCCTGCGCTTCGCCGCTGGTGCCCATCACCACGCCGATATACTGGGTATCTGCCGGGGTGGTCTGGACGCTCAGGGTAAAGGGGGAGCCATAGGTCAGATCCCCGTCTGCGGTCAGGCGGATCGAGACAACGCTGTTGGTCTCACCCACGCCTGCGGTGGTCAGGCCAGGCAGTTCGCTGCCCGCCGAAGCCGCCAGCGCCGGTGTGGCCGCCGCACTCAGGCGAACACTGCCGCCAGCAGCAATGAGATCAGCCGTTTGGTTTTCATCAGCCAAAGACCTCCTTTTATATAGGTTCTTGTATCATGCAAAATAAGGGTGCGTGGAACACACAGCACAGTGTTCCCGCACCCTCATTTTACCGCATTGTACCGTACAGGTCAATAACGGGATTCAAGTTAAATTTTGCTCAGCTGCGGGCCCTGGGCGGTATCTTTGACAGCCCAGCCCATCTCGGTGAGCTGCGCACGGATGGCATCCGCAGCGGCCCAGTCCTTGGCCTTCTTGGCGGCGGCGCGCTTTTCCACCAGCTCCGTCACCTCGGCGGGCACCTCGTCCTTCTTGCGGTTGTACATCAGGCCCAGCACGCCGGTGATCTCATCGAATGCTTGGCGGCAGCTCCAGCGCAGCTTGGAGGAGGCAGCGGACAGGGTGTTGATCTCCTTGACCAGATCGAACACGGCAGCCAGCGCATCGGGGGTGTTCAGGTCATCATCCATGGCCTTGCAGAACTTGGCGCGGGCCTCGTCTGCCTTGGCGGTCAGGGTCTCATCGGTGCCGAATGCGGTCTTGCTCAGGGCAAAATCGAGGTTCTCGCGGCAGGTGTAAAGGCGCTCCAGGCTGTTCTTGCAGCTCTCGATGAGGTCCACGGTGTAGTTCAGGGGCATCCGGTAGCCTGCGGTCAGCATAAAGTAGCGGATGGGCTCGTAGCCGTAGAGGTCTGCCACATCGCGGACGGTGAAGAAATTGTGCAGGCTCTTGGACATCTTCTGGTTATCCACGTTGATGAAGCCGTTGTGCATCCAGTAGTGGGCAAACTCGCAGCCGTTGGCGCACTCGCTCTGGGCGATCTCGTTCTCGTGGTGGGGGAAGATCAGATCCTGACCGCCGCAGTGCAGGTCGATGGTCTTGCCAGATGGGTGCGGCTCATGGCACTGCACTCGATATGCCAGCCGGGGCGGCCCATGCCATAGGGGCTTTCCCAGGCGGGCTCGCCGGGCTTGGCAGCCTTCCAGACGGCAAAGTCGGCGGGGTCTTCCTTCAGGTCATCCTCCATCTGGCTGCGCAGCTCGCGGTTGCCGCTCTCCAGATCGTCCAGCTTGAGGTGGCTCAGCTTGCCGTACTCCGGGTCGCTCTTGACGCGGAAGTAGACATCCCCGTTCTTGGCGACGTAGGCATGGCCGGAATCGATCAGGTCCTTGACGATGTCCAGGATCTGCTGGATGTGCTCCGTTGCACGGGGCTGGACGGTGGGCTTTTTGCAGTTCAGACCGGCGGCATCCTTGAGGTACTCGGCCTCAAAGCGCTGGGCCACTTCCTTCATGGAGGTGCCCTCCTCCTGGCCCTTCTTGATGAGCTTATCATCAATATCGGTGATGTTGGAGACATAGATGACCTTGTTGCCGCGGTATTCCAGATAGCGGCGCAGGGTATCGAACACGATCAGCGGGCGGCATTGCCGATGTGGATATAGTTGTAAACGGTGGGGCCGCAGACGTAGATGCGGTATTCGCCGGGCACCTGCGGCACAAACTCTTCCTTCTGGCGGGTCAGGGTGTTGAAAATCTGCATAAGAACTCTCCTTCTTGTAGGGCAAACAAAAGCCGCAGCAGAACCTCTCAGTCTCGCTTCGCTGACTTACGAAAACAGAGAAGTAAAAAAGCCCCCGATGTGATACAATCTCCCATATCACATCGAAGGCGGTTTTCAAAATCGCGGTTCCACTTCTGTTTGTCGCTCAAAGCCGATAACGGCGGCTGCCGCGCCGCGATACTCCCCAGCAGGTTTCCCGCGGCGTGCTGCCCGGGCGCACTTCACACACGCTGCTGCAAACAGGCTCCCAGCCAACGGCCCGTTCTCTCTGTCCAGCTCACCTTTGCGCTACTCTGCCCGGGTAAACGCATTTTCCTGATACATCTGTATTATAGCCGGGCCGGGGGAGAAGTCAAGCAAACGCAGCGCCGGCATTTCAGCGGCAGCTCTGCGCCGATTCAATCGATCTCGTGCTTTTTACAGAAGTGCTTGCTGGCAAAGTACATTCCCGCCCAGATGGCGATGGCAAGCACGAGGTAGAACGGGTTCTTCATGGCAGACACCAGCGACTGCCCGAAAAGGGCCATCATGGCCACCATCACGCCCTTGCCCAGCAGCATGGTGACAAGGTAGCGCTTCTCGTCAAAATCAGAGATGCCAAAGGCAAAGTGCATAAAGGACGAGGGCGTAAAGGGCAGGAGCGACAGCATGAACAGGGACGCGGTGTCGAACCTGCTGACATTGCTCCGCCTTTTGCAGCTTGGCGGAGCGGCGGGCAAATTTCCAGAAAAAACGCTTGACGACACGCCGCCAGAGCAGGAACGTCACGGTGCCGCCCAGCATCACCCCGGCCCAGCTGTACACAAAGCCCAGAAGCCCGCCGTGGGCCGCAACATTCAGCGCCACAATGGCAATGAGCGGCAGCGGCGGAAAAAAGGATTCCACCATCGCAAGGATCACGGGCGCAATGGGGCCAAGGCCGCCAAAGCCTTCCAGCAGGGCCTCCCAGAATTCCAGCGTTCCCAGCTGGTGGAGCCAGCCTATCATCGTCATTTCCATCCCGCGTGTTCCTTCCCTCTCATTTTTCTTTAGTATATCCGGTTTCTATGACACGCCCGTGAACAAAATACGAGCTTTTTTTGTCCTATCACCTATACTACGAGACTGCGGGGGCGTTTCCTGCACAGGGTGGGAATCTTTATGCTTTTCCGGCGGCTTCAGCGGCGGCCTTTTCGGCCCTGGCCTGCATCCGCTCGATCTGCTGGGCGCGCATCCGCTCCCAGCGGGCAAGCCCGGCTTCGCCCGGGATCTGGACGCAGCGGGCAAAGCTCCAGTGCAGGCCGTCCCGCCGGGCAGCTTATAGCGCTGGAACACGCCCTTTCCAACCTCATTGCCGGTACCGGCGCAGGCAGGGCAGACAGACAGAGTATACCAGCGCTGTTGCCCTTTTTCAGCCAGATATCATCCGGCTGCAGATTCCCGCCGCACACCGGGCAGCTGGCAGTGATGATCTTTGGGTCGCTGCGCCAGGCAGACTGCTCCACATAGCCGCGGAACACCCGGAAGTCCCGGTAATCGCCGGGGGCGGGGCAGAGGCTTGCCCGCAGGGATTCTTCCTCGGTGGGGTAGGCCGCCAGACCCGCCCGCAGGTCAAGCTTGCGGCAGACATCGGCTGTGTAAAGGGTATCGGACAGGGCATCGTGGAACGGGCGCTCCATCGGGATGCCCATCCGGGTCACAACGCTTTCCAGCGTCATGCCCTCGCCTTCCTTGCGGGGGTGCTCCCGCAGGAAGATCTGCTGCAGATCATACCACTGGGTGGGGCGGCTCTCGTCCAGATTGCAGAGGAAAAGGTTCTGCTTGAGCACCGGCACGTCATCCATGCCCCACTCGGCAAACTCGGCATCCGGGCCGCACCACTGCATAAAGCGGCGCAGCCCTGCACGATGGGCTCGCCCCGGTCCAGGTCGGCCTGGGTCAGGCCCGTCACCTTGGCGATGTGGTGCTGCAGGGTGCGGAAAATGCGGGGCCGCAGGTGGATGGAGAAGGTATCCAGCACGTTGGCATCCTCGTCGATCTTCACCGCGCCGATCTCGATGATCTCGCCCCGGAAGGTCTGCTGCACGCCATGATAATTAAAGAGATACGGCTTATAGCCGATGTTCCATTCCAGATCAAATAAAACCAGATTGCGTGGCATTGTTGTTTGTGTTCCTCTCAGTTCAGGATAAATTTTTCGATGGCCTCGGCCACGCCGTCGTGGTTGTTGTCGGCGGCGGTGACGTAATCGGCCACAGCCTTGACGGCATCCTCGGCATTCTGCATGGCAACGCCCACCCCGGCATAGGAGATCATGGAGCGGTCGTTCAGGCCGTCGCCGCAGGCCATCAGGTTCTCCCGGGTCAGGCCCATCCGCTCCAGCAGGGCGGCAAGGCTCCTGTCCTTTGCCACGCCCAGCGGCACGGCCTCGATGAAGAAGGGGCTGGAGGGGTACAGGTCGATCCGGCCCGCGAACTGCTCCTTTCCGGCGGCGCAGACAGCATCCCGCCGGGCAGGGTCAAGGGTGATGAGCATTTTGCAGATCGGATAGTCCACATAGGAGGCAAGATCATCCACATGGATCATCGGCAGCTTTGTGGTAAAGCACTCCTTGTTTGCCCACACGTCCTGATCCCGCTCACACACGATGCCCTCGCTGTTATAGGTCAGGATGGCCACATCCTGCCGGGCTGCAAATTCGCAGAGCTCCGGGACGAACTCCGCTCCCAGCTGCACCTGATACAGGGCCTCGCCGGTCACGCAGTCCACGATCTTGCCGCCGTTGTAGGCCAGCACACAGCCGCCCTTTTTGTCCAGCCCCAGCTCCTTTGCCAGCGGCAGAATGCCCGCTGTGGGGCGGCCGGAGGCCAGCACGATGGTCACACCCTGTGCGGCGGCGGCATCCAGCGCCGCGCGGGTGCGAGGGGTAACGATCTTTTTGTCATTGGTCAGGGTTCCGTCCAAGTCCAGAGCCAGCACCCGGATATTCGATCTTGCCATGATTTTTATTCCTCGTTCTCAGGCAGGGGCTTCCCGCCGGATATTTTATTACTTACCCATCTATTTTACAATGCTTTCCCTTTTCTGTAAAGCAGGAAACCTGTTCCCCGCCCAGAGACAAGCAAAAAAGCCGCCCGGCGAGCAAAACCGGACGGCTGAGAAGGAAGAAAACGCGTTATTACAGGATGTCGATGTATTCCCCGGCCAGCGCCTTGTTCATGCTGCGGACGGCGCAGAACTTGCCGCACATGGAGCAGGTGTCGCTGTGGTCATCCTCAGGCAGGCGGGCATCCCGGATGCCTTGGCGGTCTCGGGGTCGAGGGCGCAGGCGAACTGGGCATCCCAGTCCAGCACGCGGCGGGCATCGCCCATCTTGTCATCGATATCCCGGGCATGGGGGATGCCCTTGGCGATATCAGCCGCATGGGCGGCGATCTTGGAGGCCACGATGCCCTGCTTCACATCGTCCACGTTGGGCAGAGCCAGATGCTCGGCGGGGGTGACATAGCACAGGAAGGCTGCACCGCTCATGGCGGCAACGGCACCGCCGATGGCGGCCGTGATGTGGTCATAGCCGGGGGCAATGTCGGTGACGAGGGGTCCCAGCACATAGAAGGGAGCGCCCATGCAGATGCTCTTCTGCACCTCCATGTTGGCGGCCACCTGATTCAGAGGCACATGGCCCGGGCCTTCCACCATGACCTGCACGTTGTGTGCCCAGGCGCGCTTGGTCAGCTCGCCCAGACGCACCAGCTCTTCGATCTGGCAGACATCGGTGGCATCGGCCAGGCAGCCGGGGCGGCAGGCATCGCCCAGCGAGATGGTCACGTCGTGCTCGGCGCAGATCTCACAGATCTCGTCAAAGTGCTCGTAGAAGGGGTTCTCGTTGCCGGTCATGCTCATCCAGGCGAACACCAGAGAGCCGCCGCGGCTGACGATGTTCATCTTCCGCTTGTGGGTGCGGATCTGGTCGATGGTCTTGCGGGTGATGCCGCAGTGCAGGGTGACAAAGTCCACGCCGTCCTCAGCGTGCAGGCGCACCACATCGATGAAATCCTGCGCGGTCAGGGTGGCAAGGTCGCGCTGATAGTGGATGACGGAATCGTACACGGGCACAGTGCCGATCATCACGGGGCACTCGTGGGTCAGCTTCTGGCGGAAGGGCTGGGTGTTGCCGTGGCTGGACAGATCCATGATGCTTCCGCGCCCATGTTGACGGCGCTCATCACCTTTTCCATCTCCACGTTGTAATCCTTGCAGTCGCGGGAAACGCCCAGATTCACGTTGATCTTGGTGCGCAGCATGGAACCGATGCCTCGGGGTTCAGGCAGGTGTGGTGCTTGTTGGCGGGAATGGCCACCTTGCCCTCAGCCACCAGCTGACGGATCTCTTCCGTGGTGCGGTATTCCTTTTTGGCCACGATCTCCATTTCCGGCGTGACGATGCCCTTGCGGGCAGCGTCCATCTGTGTGGTATAGTTCTGCATGGTACTTTCCTCCAAATGTTTCTTTTATCTTGAACAGCGCTTTGCGCGCTGAACGTACCGGAAATAGGTTTTTGCGCAGCCTTTCCTCTGTGCGCAATTGGCTCCCCCTTTGGGGGAGCTGGCATCGCGCCAGCGATGACTGAGAGGCGAGCCGCCTTACAGCTGCTCCGCCAGTGCCTTCAGCTCCCTGCACTCGGCCTCGATGTCCTCCGCGCCGAAGATCGCGCTGACAAGGGCCACACCGTTCACGCCGGTGCCTTGAGCCGGAGCAGGTTCTCCTTGTGGATGCCGCCGATGGCCACAACGGGGATGTCCACGGCATCGCAGATGGCTTTCATCATGCCCTCGGGCAGAACGTCCACGTCTGCTTGGTGTGGGTAGAGAAAGCTGCACCCACGCCCAGACAGTCGGCACCGTGCCGGACGGCCTCCAGGGCCTCCTCCACGCTGTGGACGGATACGCCGATCATCATCTCATCGCCCACGCGCTGGCGCACCTGGGCAGCGGCCATATCCTCCTGCCCCACATGGATGCCCTCGGCGTGGCAGCGGATGGCGATGTCCACGTTATCGTTGATAAAAAAGGGCACGTTGTACTTTTTGCACAGGTCGTGGAGCTCAAACGCCTCCTTCAGGAAGGCTTCCTCGTCCAGCTCCTTTTCCCGCAGCTGAACGCAGGTCACGCCGCCCTTCAGGGCGCTCTCCACCTGCTGATAGAGGGTCTGACGGCCCACCCAGGCACGGTCGGTGACGGCGTAGAGCCGCATATATTCTTCAGCGCACTTCATACTTGGCACCCTCTTCCAGCTGAGCCGGAGTCATATGATAAATGGCATCAATGATGTAATTGCGGTAGGTAGCGTTGCCGTCCAGCGGGGTCAGCCGTGCATGGGCGATCTCGCCCGCAAGGCCCATGGCGCAGACGGCGGCAGCCGCAGCCTCCAGCGGCTGGCTGGGGTTGGCGGTGAGAAAGGCCGCCGTCAGGGCAGAGAGCTGGCAGCCCGTGCCGGTGATGGCACTCATCATTGGGTGCCGTTGCGGATGCAGTAGGCTTTGCCCCATCGGCCACGATGTCAATGGCACCGGTAATGGCCACAACGGCACCGGTCTTTGCGGCAAAAGCTTGGCAAAGGCCACCGCGCCGTCCAGATTCTCCTCGGTGACCCTGTCGGCCACATCGGCATCCACGCCCTTGGTGGTGCCCGCACCGGAAGCCAGCGTCTTTACCTCGGAGATGTTACCCCGGATGACCGTGAACCGCACCTCGTCCAGCAGGCGGTAGGCCGTCTCGGTGCGCAGGGCAGAAGCGCCGCGCCCACGGGGTCCAGCACCACGGGGTGGCCCAGTGCATTGGCCTTTTTGCCTGCCTTGAGCATGGATTCAATGGTGCGGCTGTTCAGGGTGCCAATGTTGATGTTCAGCCCGCCGCAGATGGTGGTGATATCCTCCACCTCGGCGGCATCGTCGGCCATAATGGGCGAAGCACCGCAGGCCAGCACCATGTTGGCGCAGTCGTTCACGGTGACGTAGTTGGTGATATTATGAATAAGGGGGCTTTTGGCGCGGACATTGGCAAACTGCTCTGCAAACATGACGCACCCCCGTCAGGAAAGGCTGCTCTGCATGGAGCGCAGGGCACCGGAGTGCTGCAGGCTGTACACCAGCACGCCCGCAATGACCGCACCCACAGCGGTGGAGATGAGGAAGGGCACGATGTAGGCGTAGAACGCGATATCACCGGCGCTCTTGCCCATCAGGCAGATGGCCACCGGGTAAGCGCACAGGCCGCCCAGAATGCTGGTGCCGAACACCTCGCCCACCAGGGTGGCGATCAGGTTTTTGGTCTTTGCGTAGACCAGGCCGCAGAGCAGGGCACCAAACATGCTGCCCGGGAAGGCCATCAGGCTGCCCAGCCCCAGGATATTGCGGAGCAGCGAGGCCACAAAGGCCACGCCCACGCCCCACCAGGGCCCAGCAGCACGGCGCAGAGCACATTGACCATGTGCTGCACGGGGGCGCACTTGCTGCCGAACATCGGGAAGCTGAACACACTGCCCACCACGCACAGGGCGCAGAACATTCCAGCGAGAGCCAGCTTTTTCACAGAGAATTTTTTCATTGGTAACTCCTCTTTCTCAAAAAGCGGTCGAGGCTTGCTGGCCTCCTCTCACGCCGGAACACGGCTTCCCATCGCAGTTATTTCAAGGCTCAGGCGCTCCCCCTCAGCCCGGAGCCGCCCGTTGCGGCGGCTTGCGGCAACAAAAACAGGAGACACCACAGCGGTGCCTCCTGCAAAAATCATTTTCCTATGACTTCCTACGGCGGCATTATCCGCATCAGGTCAAGGGTCGAAGTTTGGTTACTTCCTCTCAGCCCGCCTTACGAGCTCCCCTGTGTTTTGTTTTTCGTAGGGTATTGTACACCCGCCGGGGCAAAAAAGCAAGAACAAGTTTTTCTTTCGCCTTTTTGCCAAATCGCTTTTACAATTTCCCGGATTATGTTATACTTGTCCCAAATTCCGCAGCGCCCGGGGGAGCCATTCTCTGCTTTGGGGCACTGCCCGGCACAAAAGGAGATTGAAGTTATGGGTCTCATCAAAGCAGCTCTGGGCGCGGCATCCGGCGTGATGGGCGACCAGTGGAAGGAATATTTTTATTGTGACGCTCTGCCTGCGGAGGTGCTGGCCGTCAAGGGCCAGAAGCGGACCAATGGCCGCTCTGCCAACCGGCACGGCAGCGAAAACGTCATCTCGGATGGCTCTGTGATCGCCGTGGCCGACGGCCAGTGCGTGCTGATCGTGGAACAGGGCAAGGTGGTGGACCTCTGTGCCGAACCCGGCGAGTACACCTACAGCACCGGCACCCAGCCCTCCCTGCTCAGCGGCGGGCTGAAAGACATCGACAGCGTGTTTGCCGAGCTGGGCAAGCGGTTCAGCTTTGGCGGGCAGGCCGGTTCCGACCAGCGCATCTACTATATCAATACCCGGGAGCTCACCGGCAACAAATACGGCACCCCCAACCGGTGCCTTTCCGGGTGGTGGACCAGCGCGCCGGTATCGACATTGACATCGGCATCCGGTGCTTCGGCGAGTACAGCTACCGGGTGGTCAACCCCATCCTGTTTTACACCAATGTCTGCGGCAATGTGGAAAACGCTACACCCGCGACGCGCTGGACGGCCAGCTCAAGACCGAGCTGATGACCGCCCTGCAGCCTGCCTTTGCCCGGATCAGCGAGCAGGGCATCCGCTACTCCGCCCTGCCCGGCCACACCGCCGAGCTGGCCGAGGCCCTGAATCAGGAGCTGAGCGCCAAGTGGAGCAGGCTGCGCGGCATCGAGATCGTCTCTCTGGGCGTTTCCGGTGTCAAGGCCAGCGAAGAAGACGAGCAGATGATCAAGGAGCTGCAGCGCAGTGCGGCCTTTATGGACCCCACCCGCGCCGCCGCGCATCTGGTGGGCGCACAGGCCTCCGCCATGCAGGCTGCCGCCTCCAACACCGCCGCCGGTCCCGCCATGGCCTTTATGGGGATGAACCAGGCCGCTGCAGCGGGCGGTGTCACGCCCGGGATCTCTACCAGATGGGCGGCCAGCCAGACCGCTCCGGCGCAGCCTCAGGCCGCACCGGCCGCTGGCTGGACCTGCAGCTGCGGCCACACCGGCAACACGGGCAAGTTCTGTGCCGAATGCGGCAAGCCCCGGCCCGAAGCCCCGGCTGTCTGGGTGTGCAGCTGCGGTGCAAAGAACAGCGGCAAGTTCTGCTCGGAATGCGGCAAGCCCCGGCCCGCCGCCAAGTGCGCCAACTGCGGCTTTGTACCCGCCGACCCGGCCAACCCGCCCAAGTTCTGCCCCGAGTGCGGCAAGCCCTTTGGGGCCTGAGAGGGGTCTGACGCATGGCTGAAAAGACAACGAATTATCAGTGCCCGGCCTGTACCGGCCCCCTGCACTACGATGGTGCCAGCGGCAAGCTGGTCTGCGATTACTGCGGCTCGGCCTACGACGTAAAGGACATCGAGGCCCGCTACGCCAAAAAGCAGGCCGCTGCCGACACTGCCGCCGAGGCGATGCCAAAAAAGCCGCCCGCCTGCCCCGGCAGGACAGTCCGGTGTGGAGCGAGGCCGAGGCTGAGGGCCTGAACAGCTACTCCTGCCCCACCTGCGGGGCCGAGCTGGTCTGTGACGAGACCACCGCCGCCACCACCTGCCCCTACTGCGGCAACCCCACAGTGCTGGGCGGCAAGCTCTCCGGCAAGCTGAAGCCGGAGTACATCCTGCCCTTCAGGCTGGACAAAAAGACCGCCATTGCCCAGCTGACCAGATACTATAAAGCAAGGCCTTCCTGCCCAAGGCGTCAAGAGCCAGAACCACATCGCAGAGATCCAGGGCGTATATGTCCCCTTCTGGCTCTACGATGCCAAGCCGACGCGCGCGGCCGGTACGAGGGCCAGAACTCCGAGAGCCACCGCGAGGGCGATTACATGGTGACCACCACCCAGCACTACGATGTGCGCCGCGAGGGCTCGGCCGACTTTGCCAAGGTGCCGGTGGATGGCTCCAGCAAGATGCCCAACACCACATGGATGCCATTGAGCCTTTGATTACGGCGACCTGAAGCCCTTCTCCACGGCCTACCTGCCGGCTATCTGCCGACCGGTATGACGAGGATGCCGATGCCTGTGCCGAGCCGCGCTACCGCCGGATGTACAACTCCACGGCCGATGCGCTCCACGCCACCACCGGCGGCTAC
>ENA-OQJH01000954-OQJH01000954.1-human-gut-metagenome-genome-assembly--contig:-NODE-954-length-13648-cov-2.191776_pt1 | contig 13648 bp, 19 predicted proteins | sample MGYA00242597_ERZ504763 | MGnify/ENA primary metagenome ERZ504763 (study PRJEB26092, sample SAMD00036359) | human gut metagenome | host: Homo sapiens | study: EMG produced TPA metagenomics assembly of... | reverse complement strand
CTGAAGTCGGCAATGGCAATACCATATTTTCCTCTGTAGCCTGTACTTCTTCACGTCCCTTCATCGTTCTCATTAACCGTTTAAACATAAAGAAGTCTGTCCTTCTCCAAAAAACTCTCTTTGAGCATCATTCACCAGCACGTTCATAAAGTTATCTTTTGTCACATTCTCAAGGTCTGTAATCACTCCACGAGTCTTTTTTACATGCGACAAATATTTTTTAGCCGTCTCCAAATCCTGTTGGTAAATAGCTTCAGCTGCTATATAATAGACTTCAGACATTCTAAGCATAGGAACAATTTGATTATTATCTTCACTATACGCAAAGCTCTCCGGCTGTTGGTAATATTTCATCGTGCAGTAATCATCTATATTTTTTTTCTCCATCTGATAACAAATCCGCCAATCTGTCTCTAAGTCATCTCCATAACGCCTCTCTGCTATTTCAGCAGTAATGCCCAAAAACTTATCTTTTTCACTACTTCCTTCCGCTGTATCACTGGTGTGATTTATCAAGCATCCCACTCCACTTGATCAGTAGGAGAATATAGCGCAAAAATAATGTCATCAAACATCTTCACATTTCCGTTTTTTATAGCTTTCAATCCTGCATTACCAACAAGTGCTTCAAAGTTACTATTTTGCTCAATCAAGATCGCTGCTTGTTCGTAAGCTTCGTCAGGCATATTCGCATACAAGTAAACACGCGCTAATTGTGCCGTTATCGCATAATAATTTAATCGGTACCCACGGGCACTCAAAAACTTTTTTCATCATTCGTTTCTTCATTGAAACGCCAATTCCATCTTACATCTTTATCAACTTCGGTCAACAAGTCTTGAGCTCTTTTTAAATCTTTAATCACTTGTTCCAAGCAATAAGATACCGTTTGCCGATTATTTACATACGAAGGGTATTCATTCACATAAGGAATAAAAGTGCGTTTCTCCGGATTCATAGCCAATGACGGGGCATATACACGCAATAAATCAAACTGAAGATATGCACGCAACCCGATAGCCTCCCCTAAAATCATTTTACGTTCCAGTTCGCCACCATAAAAAAGTGTACTGTCAGCTTGTTCGGCCTGTTGCGCTAATTCATTACAATTTGCTACCACATTCCATGAATCGTTCCACATTTGATCTGTAGCAGAAACCAATTCATAATGCTTAAAATCCAATCCTTCTATCTTCACCATAGCTTGTCCACCATGCTGTATGGTAGACAGTTGCATATCATATACCTGCCCCCAGGCATCTATAAGTCCCCATTTAAGATTGCTTCCATAAATACTCCAAGAAGCCATTTTCCGGTAAACACCATTCAATGCAGCACGATAACCGTTTCCTGTCTCAAACAAGAACTCTTCTTTGATCTGATCGGACGGATACACGTTTAACCAATCACTACATGAAGTTCCTAAAACTGCAGTTGCACTTAATAAGACGATTGTTCTATATATTTTTTTCATATTACTTACTCTCTTTTTATCAGAATTGCGCCTTCAATGAAAAGTCTATTTTCCAAGATTTAGGATAACTCAATCCGCGTTCCTGACGAATAGAGTTCCAATTGATAAAATCCGAAGAACTTACTTCAAACCGAAGCATATTCATATGTAAATGCTTCTTTATCCATTCGCGGTTAAAATCATAACTTAAAGTCACACTACTGAGACGTATATATTTCTTGTCTTGCACAAAACGAGAAGTCGGCAAAGTAGTCAGATTACTATTAGCTATATTTTTAAACTGTGCCACATCCCCCGGTTTCTGCCAACGATCGGTCAATACCCGTAAATCGACATTTCCACCCTTAATATCTGCATTTTCTACACGATTTACCAATGTCTGATTATATTCTTGTCCGCCGAACTCATATTGGAAAGCAGCAAACAAACTCCAATTTTTATAGGTAGCATTCAAACCTATCGAACCATTCAACTTAGGTTCTGTATTACCCACTACCACCTCTTGCGCCGGATCCCACTTGTCAGTAATGCTACCGTCACGATTAAGGAACAACTCTTCACCCGTAGTAGGATCAATACCCAATGAACGCACCGCCCAAATAGAAGTAAGTGACTGTCCTTCGGAATATTGCGGTATGGGAATTGCATACTCAGCGTTAGCTAAAGCATTCTTGTATAAATCCTGATTCTTCAGTTCTTCCCGATAGAATTCCATAACCCGCTCATTATAGCTTTCTGCGATTCTGAAATTTTTAATATCCTGTTCTTGTTATGAGCATATTACCCCACAGAGCAATTGTCCAATCACGATCCCGATACACATCTGCACGCACTTGAAGCTCTACACCTTTATTTTCCACTTCTCCCATATTGTTCTTGTAAGTTGAAAAACCAGAAGTATTTGACAAAGTCACGTCATTGATTAAGTCAATAGTCTTTTCGTAATAATAGTCAAAATCGACAGTCAGCCGACGATCGAAAAATTGAGTTTCAAGACCGACATTGAATTTATCTGTTTTTTCCCATGATAAGTCCTTATTTCCTAAAGCTTTAAGAGTTACTCCATAGCCGGTAATATACCACTCGTCAAACAATGCCTCATACATCGTAGTTGCTGCATAGGCAGGGAAATTCACTTTACCTGTACGTCCATACGAGGCACGTACTTTCAACTTATTGACATCCTTGTTTCCCTTCAAAAAATCATAATTATGTATATTCAACCCCAAACCTCCGGAAAAGAACGGTGCCCATTTTTGATTCGCTCCAAATTCGGACGATCCATCGAAACGTACGGAAGCATCCGCCAAATAAACATCATTCCATGTATAATTTAAAGTAGCCAATATACTGACACGACGAGTCGTATTCTCTGAACGGGTCGGTTTCTTATAGACCTCCGCAGCATAGTTCAATGAATTAAATTCCCCTGACGGAAAACCACGATAATGAGCGGAAGTATTATCCACATTGTAAGCGGCAGCTTCCCATCCTCCAGAGAAGTTAAAGTTGTGCTTACCAAACTGCGAGTATAATAAGCAAAAGCATTTGCATTCCAGCTCAGACTTCCTCCGTCAGTCGTATACAAATCGCCCTGTAAATTAGTCTCATCTGTGCCGTAAACAGACACTTTAGATGACAACGGATCATAAAAACGTTCGGTATCAGTATACTGCTTCGTTACACTGAACTGTCCCTTAAGAGTTAAATAATCCGTCAAATACCAATTCACACTCAGGTTATCGATAATCTCATCATACGCACTCCATTCATAATTTTTGAGAGTAGCTTCATAAAGCGGATTATTAACAGTGCTTCCCCCCTTAGAACTATACTTCATCTTTATACGTAATTTTGTCTCATCATACGGGTCGTATGGTGATTCATAGGGCTGCAAACCTGTATAATCACTAAATGAACCATAAGGAGATTCTGTTGACTTCGTATGCCCGAAACTTACCGTGTTTTTTACTTGCAGTTTTTTTACCCGATAATCTAAAGAGAATCCGATACTATAGCGATCACGTCCCGAACCTTTCATAACACCTTCACCACCATTATAAGAAGCATCTACTCCATAACGCAAATTTGGAGTACCACCTTCTATATAAATACTGTGTTTGTGGTCAAAAGCATTACGCAAAGGCATAGATATCCAGTCGGTATTTATTCCTCTCTGAATAAGTGCGTATTTTGCATTATATGCATTCAATCCGCTTGCTGTCGTATTATTATTATTGTTTCCTTTCTCAAATAATCCGGCAAGACGCTCAATCTCCAGTTTTTCTGAAGCATTCGCTAGATTATAATCGCGTAGATCAGGCATTTCCAATGTTCCGGTAAAATTATAAGAAACACGAATTTCTCCCGGCTTCGGTGCAACGGTAGTAATAACTACCACACCGTTTGCGGCCCTCGACCCGTAAATAGCTGTAGCGGCAGCATCCTTCAAGATTGTCATACTTTCAATACGAGTAGGATCCAAATCATACACTTTCTCAATGCTGACTTCAAATCCATCCATAATGAAGTCGGCAGATTCGGATTATTCTCTAAATTTGACTTGGAAAGTTGGTCTTTATCCAATTCTTTCACGCCAAAGCCCGAACGACCACGAATATACATTTCAGGAAGTGCATTCGGATCAGAACCAAACTGGTTGTTATTAACCAAGCGGAAAGATGGATCAAACGACTGCAAAGCTCCAATTACATTTGTCTGTGATACTTTACGCAAATCATCACCCGAAATCTGTGTTGAACTACCTGTAAAACTGGATTTACGTACATTACTATATCCATTGATGACAACATCATCCAACGTCTTTATATCATCTTCCATAGTAATTTCAAGCATTTTCTTGCGGGTAGCGTCCACCTGAATAGTTTGCTTTTTCATACCAATAAAAGAGACTTCCAGAGTCACTTATCACTTTCACATCCAGTGTAAACTCACCTTCAATGTTTGTAGAAGTACCTGAACGAGTACCTTTGACGATAATACTAGCTCCTGGTATCGGCTCCTTATTCGAATCTGTCACCATACCACGAATACGATTTTCCCGTTTCTCCGCCTGCATTTTGCGGACTACCACAATACCGTCTTTCACTGCATAATCAAATCCCTGCGGATTAAGAATCAACTTAAGCGCGATCTCCCATTTCTCATTTTTCACATTAACCGACACAGGGGGAACGCCCTTGAACATTTGTGAATTATACAACATATTCACACCTGTCTGTTTTTTCACTGCATCCAAGGCAGTCTCGATAGAGACATTGTGCAGTTTCAAAGTTACCGTCTTGTCCTGTGACGGTAAAGCCCATGCACTAAACGTGCAGCACATTGCCACTAGAAAACATAGCAGCCATCGTTTTTCTCTCATAAATTAATAATTAAACTTTTGTATATCTAATATTCTAATTATTCTATTTTCACTCCATTTCTTCCACTTTGTCGTATATCAATATATTCCTACCACTGATTTTATAAGTCAAATCCCCAGTGAGCTCCAACGCATCCAGAAATGAGTTGATCGTTCCGTAGCGTTTCAAACTGCCGCTATAGGTAATGTCACGCAAGTTCGGGGTTTCATAATAAACCTGTATGTCGTACCAGCGTTCGAATGTTTTCATTATATCTCCCAGAGGACGATCATTAAAGATGTACATGCCATTTACCCAACCTACGTATTCTTCCAAATTCACCACACGTTTTGTCGAACTATTGGCAAATACCACAGCCTGTTCTCCCGGTGAAAGAGCAATCGTTTCCGCATTCGGTGTAGAAAAATTCACTTTCCCACGTACCAGAGTCGTGTAGCAAACAGGGGCATCTGCATAAGCATTCACATTGAATTCAGTACCAAGTACAGTTATTTCTCCAAGATGAGTTTGTACCACAAACGGATGCTCTTCATCCGCCACAACATCAAAATAGGCTTCACCTTCCAAACGTACAATTCTGCGTTTACCGGCAAAACGTACCGGATAAGTCAATTTGGAACCGGCATTCAAATGAACCGTAGTTCCATCTGCGAGGATTACGGTGTTTTCACCTCCACGAGGTATAACCAGTTCATTTGATTTAGCTGGTTGCTCTTCGACGTTTTTTTCCTCGTGTTGTGTTGTGACGGTAGGTTGGTAAGACAGCACCCCTTTCTTATATTTTACTTGAACACCGTCCACTATTACGCTCACTTCTTTCTTATCCACATCAATCACGCTGCCATCGGGCAAAGTCAGTTGTGCCTGTTGAGTTCCCGGCTGAATCAAGCTTTTCCCTCTTCTTCCGGTGAGATATAATTCGACATGTAGAAAGAAAGAGCGACGGCTAAAGTAACGACAGCCGCAGCAGCCCACCACCAAACCCGGAGAGAACGACGCTTCTGTACTTTCGGCTCCATCCGCCCGATTTTCTGAAGAAAGATTGATAGGCTTTCTTTGACGAATAATTCTGATATTCTCCAAAGGCAACTCTCAATGTCTCCCCATTCTGAAGTTGCCCATATACTTTTTGTAAGTCCGGACATTCCGCCAGCCGTTTTTCAAGGTCTTGTTGCTCCACTTCATTAGCTTCTCCCAAAAGAACCTTTCTCATCAAAGCGGCATCTTGATATACATTTTCGAACTTATTCATCTTATTGCGATTTTTTAATTAAACAATTGTTTAATTCATCTTTATTATAGATATACATAACCCATGGAAAGGGGTGACAAAAGAATATATTTTTTGAGACAAGAATATGAATAATAGGATTTTAGGGACATATAAATAGCATTATGCTATAATTCAGAAGAGAAAAACGCCCATTTTAACAAAGAAAACATTTCCTAATCAATCATTAAAAAGATAAAGAAGTATCAATTGACTTTTTTCTTATTTTAGATAAATAAACAAAGAATTATGGAATTCATGGAATCTCCCAACCTTTCACGGAGAAATTTATAGCTGCGAGTCTTTTGGGTTTTAACGGTATTGATGCTTATATCCAGGCGTTCTGCTATCTCTTCCCATGTATACCCCTCGATTCTCATTAAGATAATCCGGCGTTGCTCAGACGGAAGTTCTTCGATATAGTAATAGAGTTGCCGAATAATTTCTTCTTTTACCGTCAATGCATAAATCATATCCTCGTCTTCTACGCTTTCTTCTTCGGCTAAAGAACTCAATATGGTATCATGGATTTGGTTATTGCGTATATACAATAAGGTATTATTATAGCAGGCACGATAAAGATAATTGGTAAGCTCTTTAATATCAGAAAAGGTACGCTTCCCTTCCCACACAGAAATAAAGACTTCCTGTACTAAATCTTCGACTGCATCAGGAACCGGCAATATCTTGGAAACATAAACACATAAAGCAGCATAAAAACGATCGTAGAAATCGCCCCACATCTTTTCATCCTTCCGGTTTACTCCCGCTACTATGGTGTCAATTTTATCGTTCATAACTGTCACATTACCTGCGAAAAAAGGAAACAGAATTCACAAAAATCGCCGTAACTACTTACTTTTGCGATAATTATGGATGCAAATATATTGTTTTTTCAGAAACGCAGACCTTGCCGGCTTACAAAATAGAAAATAAAATGCAACAAGGTATAAAGACTAGCCTTAAAGAAGAATATAAAAACAAGAAATACTTCGATTAGTAACAACATTATTGGAACTAAAGTCATTACCAATCAAAATATGTCCGAGGCTTGATTATTTATTACTTTCTGATTATAATGACATATGCTGTTATTCACAGTCGTCACAAAGATATAACTACCTTATTCACAGACATCTTATGTGAACAAGCAGTATCATTCTCACTCTTCACAACCTTTCACCTTCTTCACCAAATACACATTACCCAATCTCGTATGCTGTCGGCTGATACCTGCTACGGTCAGAATTTGCGCCAGTTGGATAGGTGTACAGTTGCGAAGCACGGCGGGAAATCTCTTTTTTAATTCCTGATGAATAATAACAGCGGAGAGTGACAAGCAATCCGGTTCGTTCAACGTGGCAGGTGCGTATGTGTTGCGTACAATGTCTTCTATAGGGTTGACATGATAGTATGCCATGTTATGATATTGCAAAGCATGTTCTTCCTCCTTATTGAACCAGTGGCGGGCACCTGCAAGCAATTCCTCTTTCAGTTGGGCATAGATTTGTGAATATTCTATTCCGGTACAGTCAATATCATGTTCCGCTTCAATGCAGATGAATCTGCGGCTGCCTGTCGGATCGCACAGTAAGTCAGTCCGATTGCTCGTTCCGATGAAAGAGGCGATACGAGGAAGCGACCGGAAATTTTTCTGATAGGCTTTGCAAATGTTGAGGTTGGACATTTGCATCAGATTTTTCAGTAACGGCATCTTTTGCGCTCCGTATTTGTCAAATTCATCCATGTTCAGTAATCCATCTCGGCTAGGAGGCGTTCGGGATTACCTTGTGCGGTTAATTTCAGATTATCCGAATAATAACGGGCCAGTTGTGGCGGCATTAGCATGCGGCAGAAAGTGGATTTATGCCGCCCTTGCTCTTCGCTGATAAGTATCGGGGCAACGCTGTTGGCTTGTACTTGGCTCATTCCCATCCATTGAGCAGTAAGCCCCAGCATCCAGGTGTGAAAGCTTTTTATCCATATAGGAGCGTCGGATACTCGCTTCGCCAGAGACTTCAACCGATCCGTTCCGTCCCATGCAGGTAGTTCGTCCATATAAAGCCGGAAAGGATGGTAACTTTCCACTTGGGTGGAGTAGATGTATCTTTGAAGATCTTTGTCCCAGCAGTTGATTCCTTCTTTGTGGGCTTCTAGGCAGAAAGTATTCAGTTCTCGCTTGTCTATGCGGCAGAAAGGAATTTCTCGTTGGCCGAATGGGCGAAATTCAGTTTCTTCGGTGAGTAGGTTGTAGCGGAAATCATATCGCACTTTCAAAAAGTCGATCACTTGTTGCGTCAGAAGGACGGGTTGCTTATGTATTTCCTGTTTATGTACTTCTTTCTTATCTGCTTCCTGCTCATGCAATTCTTGTATTTTTGGCTCTTCCTTTAAAGTGTTCGGTGAAACGATGACGTTTGACGATTCTTTCATTTAATACCCGTTATTCTTTTCGCCAACGTTTCGAGTTATATTCTAATGTCTTCATATTTTTCTTCTTTTTAAATGAATAAATGTTGTTTTTTCGACCGGTTGATGCTGCTAAGGTATAACATGAAATATGGGGTTTGCAAGTATTTAACTAAGAAAATGTTTATTTTCTCCTGAAATGAAAAACAAGCTTTCTTATGGGGATAAGTCGTTACTTTGTCGTATCTTTAGTACTTGTTTAAGAGAAGCCGACTGGAGTTGTCCGGTTGGCTGACAATAGTTGCTGAACAGCCGATTCCAGTCGTCCGAATAGCCAATTAAAGTTGTCCTATGATGAAGTTACACACTTAAATTGATAAGAAGTAATGGCTATTGTGTTTGATTGGTATGAAAATCCTAATGCTTCTTCGGAAGAAGAAGCAGCGTTGCATCCGCGTATCTTTATGAATGGAAAGGTGGATACGGATACTCTTTGTTACAAGATTCATGACTACAGTTCGTTGACTGTGGGCGATGTAAAGAATGTGCTTGATAACTTATCGAAGATCTTGGCGAGTCGTTGCGTGAGGGAAAAGAAGTGCATATCGAGGGGATCGGTTATTTTTATCCCACTTTGGAGGCTACGGGGAAAGTGACTCGCAGCACTCCGCATAAGACTAATAAGGTGGCTTTCAAAACTGTCCGATTTCGCCCTGACAGTAATCTGAAAGGACATTTTGTGGGTGTTCGCGCCAGTCAGTCCAAGTATGTCCGTCATTCGGAGAAGGTGTCAGAGGTGGAGATTGATATGCTGTTGAAAGAATATTTTGCCGAACATCAGATGATGACCCGCCGTGATTTTCAGGAAGTGTGTGGTTTGGCACGTACTACGGCCAAACGCATTTGGTACGTTTGCGTGGAGAAGGAAAACTGGTGAATATCGGTTTGCGCAATCAGCCGATGTATGTGCCTGCTCCCGGTTATTATGGCGTATCCAGAGATGCGGCACATCCTTCACGGTAATGACTGTGAAGGATGTGAAGAAGCATATTTCTTTGAGTAATCACACGAAACGGTTGATAGCTTGAGACTTATCCTCATGTGAAGAGAATGAAAGAAAAGAAGCGGATCTTATTTCGCTATGTATTTTTTCATTCCTTCCGTGTAGAAAGTGTTGAACTCTCCGTTTTCTCCGCTATAAATAAAGTAGGCGTCAATCTCCGGGTTCGCTTTGCAGAAGCTTCCGCTTCTTCCAGTCCCATCACCATGAAGCGGTAGCCAGGGCGTCGGCAGTCATACAGTCTTTAGCGATTACGGTGGAAGACAAGATGCTGTGCTGTACCGGATAACCCGTTCTCGGGTCGATGGTATGAGCATATTTCTTTCCGTCTTTGTAATAATAGTTGCGGTAATTTCCAGAAGTTGCCAAGCCTAAATCCGAAATTTCAAGTATTGTTTGTAAGTCTTGGTTTACGGCCAGTGAATCGTCGACGGGCTTATTGATTCCGATGCGCCATAAGCCTTTGGAGGGGTTTTTGCCTTTCACAACCACCTCACCGCCTATATCTACCATATAGTTTTTTATGCCTTTACGGTCGAGCAGTTGCGCAATTACGTCTACCGAATACCCTTTGGCAACGGCACTACAACTTAGCATGGTACGGGAATCCTGCTTAATGACTTTGCCGTTGTCCATTTTTACCTTTTCATATCCGGTGATTTGCAACAGGCTATCTATCATGATTGAATCAGGAAAAGTGCCTTTTTTGAAACCGAATCCCCAAGCATTGGCAAGGGGGGCTACTGTGATGTCGAAAGCACCGTTTGTCTCGCAGGAAATTTCCATCGAACGGTTGAAACATTTCTGAAAGAAACTATCGGTAACTAATTCCTCGTTGCGGTTGACGCGACTGATAACTGAACTGTCGTTAAATGGAGACAGAGATTGATCGAAGCGTTTCAGTTCAGCTTCTATTTCCGGTTTTAAATCACCGTCATATTGGTAAGTAATCTTGTATACCGTCCCAAATACCAAACCTTTGACACTGTAATAGCCAGCTTGTTGATTATGCCTGACTAATATCCAGATGGTTGCCAAAATCAGGAAAGCCAGCCAAAGGAAACTTTTTTGTTTCATACGCTCTTCTTTTGATGAGAAAACTCATTTTATTGGAGAAATAAATGTTCAATTAATATCTTTAATCCGATGATGACCAGAATGATACCTCCCCATAACTCTGCTTTCAGTTTCCGGGCGATGCCACAGCCGCATTGGATACCAAAGATCAACCCGATGAGTGACATGACGAAGGAAACAAGTCCGATGATAAGGATAGGGGACAGGATTTCATTATAATTTTGCACTCCTAAAAAGGCAAACGAAATACCGACTGCCAGCGCGTCGATGCTTGTTGCGACGGCCATAGTGAATACCACTTTCAGACTGGTCGGGTTGAATAGCTGGCAGCACTCTTCTTCTTTGAAAGATTCCCAAATCATTCTGCCGCCAAGGAAGGCAAGAATGGCAAAGGCAATCCAATGGTCTATACTTTCTATGAAATGGCTGAAGCTTTTGGCGAACATCCATCCGATAAAAGGCATGATTGCTTGAAAAAGTCCGAATGTAAAAGCCATGATTAGCATGGGTTTCCATCGGGTACGCTTCAAAATGATACCGCTTGCAATGGAGACAGCGAAACAATCCATCGCCAGACCTATTGCAAGCAACCAAATCTCTAGTCCTGTCATTATATTCTAAAGAGGCAATTTGTAAATAAGGGAATAAGTGATTCCCATATTGTTTGATTTAAATTTTCCGTAGCCGGGCACGTACCATGGATTCCCATATTCTCCGGTAGATGCTTTGGTTTTGTATTTCATACGTACCGACCACCCCATGTTAAAGTTTTTGTAGATACGTACTTTAACGCCTAAAACAATTTCCAGCCATTGCACGGAGCCTTTCATTCCCAAGTGGCTGAAAGGTACGCTTCCGCCCCAGTAACCATCTCCTAAACTGGGGTTACCTACTGCATCTCCCAGATGGGATCGTCCGCCGGCATTGTGGAAACGTCATATTTAAATGAACTGAACGCATAGCGAAGTCCTGCATATAAGTAGCTGTTCTTCTCTTTCTTCTTTGCCATGGTATTGTAATCCACACCGATCCGGAAGAATGGAGCCATTTTGCTTTTATAGTGTATACCTGTTTCATTCCAGGTGTCTGTTCCTCCCATGCCAAACTCAAAGGTAGGGATGAATTTGTTTTTAAGATTGACGGCCACACTGACTTCAGAACTCATAAAGTCGCCTCCCAGAAGCTTGCTTCCGATGCCGTATAAATCCACACCGATATACGTACCATTGTAAAGTGGAATGGTATCTATCTCGGCAACCTCTTTCTTTTTCTGATCTCTTTTGGGTGTTTGCGTAGGCCGCTGTTGTTGGGCCAGCAACGGAAGTCCAATGCAAAAGAGCAGGAGCAGACTAATTAGTCGTTTCATCAGGTGTGCGTTCTGGCCGATAATTATAGAATATCTGCAAGTTCTGGATTTCATTTGTATTGGCTTCTTTATTTTGTATATGAAGAGAATCTATTTGGTCCGGTTGTCCATTGCCATACGGAGGAGGAAGGCCGGGTCTTCCGGGTTTGCCAAATTTGGCACTGATGATGTTTTGTTTCATCATATATCCACATTCCATGGATTGGAAATAAGGCGTATTCTGTTGTACAATGTATAATGTGTCAACATCATCTTTTTTACGCTTTGGATCATATCTGAATATGAATACAGTAGAGTCACTTGTATATCGTAGTGGAAGCATTAACGTATGCACATTCTTTTCATTGTTCAGAATGATAGAGTCGGTGCCTAATGCTGTGATTGTCAACGAATCGAGCGTGTCTTTTAGTGCAATATTAGGGTTGTCCGGATCGATGGTATATATCGTGCAATACATCATCGGACGTCCTGCTAATGAGCAATCGTTCTCGTCCGAGCACGAGGTATGAATGCTGACAGCACCGCCAACGATTATCAATAGGAGAAAGATACGAATTAAATTCTTCATAGTCAGCTTATTGAATGTGAATCAAATTTTCTTTTCTATCTGATAGTTATTCCGTTCCGGTGCATTGCGGGAGATTAATTCGCCAAGGAATCCGGCTAAGAATAATTGTGTACCTATAATCATTGCCGTCAGTGACAAATAAAAATAGGGAGAGTCGGTCACCAGTCGATAGGGGAGACCGTTGGACATAGCATATAGTTTACTGGCACCTACAATGATGACAGAAATCATTCCGACGAGAAACATCAATGATCCCAGCAGTCCGAAGAAATGCATCGGTTTGATACCGAATCGGGAAAGAAACCAAAGAGAAAGTAAATCCAAATATCCGTTCACGAAACGGTTTAGTCCGAATTTCGTCGTGCCGTATTTACGTGCCTGGTGGTGTACCACCTTTTCACCGATTTTCTTGAATCCAGCGTTCTTTGCCAGGTAAGGGATATAACGGTGCATTTCACCATAGACTTCGATATGCTTTACTACCTCTTTTCGATATGCTTTCAGGCCGCAGTTGAAGTCGTGCAGGTTTTTGATGCCCGACACTTTGCGGGCGGTCGCATTAAACAACTTGGTCGGCAGGGTCTTCGAAATAGGGTCATATCTCTTTTGTTTCCAGCCGGAAACCAAGTCGTAACCGTCCTCGGTAATCATCCGATAGAGTTCGGGAATTTCATCCGGGCTATCTTGTAGGTCAGCATCCATCGTTATGACTACGTCTCCTTCCGCTTCTGCGAATCCACAGTAGAGCGCGGGTGATTTACCGTAGTTACGGCGGAATTTGATACCTTTTACATGTTCCGATTGAGCTTTCAGCTTTTCGATCACTTCCCATGAATGGTCGGTACTTCCGTCATTAACGAAAATCACTTCGAATGAGAATCCGTTGGCTTGCATTACCCGTTCTATCCAAGCATAGAGTTCGGGTAGTGACTCTTCTTCATTGAATAATGGGACTACAACTGATATATCCATTGTAACGAAATTATGATTTATGATTTATAAATTATGATTGAACGGGTCCGTCATTTTCCGGTTTGG
>ENA-OQJH01000952-OQJH01000952.1-human-gut-metagenome-genome-assembly--contig:-NODE-952-length-13691-cov-1.229578_pt1 | contig 13691 bp, 20 predicted proteins | sample MGYA00242597_ERZ504763 | MGnify/ENA primary metagenome ERZ504763 (study PRJEB26092, sample SAMD00036359) | human gut metagenome | host: Homo sapiens | study: EMG produced TPA metagenomics assembly of... | reverse complement strand
GCCTTTGCGATTTTTCCTGATTTTCTAAAGTAAGAGAATCTGGATTATTAAAATATCTTGAAATCGTAGTTTTGGAAAAGTTTGTGTATTTTGCAATATCTGCAAAGGTTACTTTCTTTTGCCCATAATATAACAACTCCTGTTTTCTGTAAACTACTTTCAGTATAGCAAGAACAGTAGAAAAAAGCAATTAAGAAATAACTGGTTACGGAACCGGTTATGCAATAAGACTAAAATTTGGTGAACAAAGAACATGTATTTATGAAAATATGTTGACATGTTAGATGATTTGGTGTAATATCAAATTAAAAGTAACCGGTTACTTTACCGGTTTCATAATCGGCTTATTAAAAAGAAAAAGGGAGGAAAAAAGAAATGAGGACATTTACAAACAAGAAAGCGGTTCCGGTGAAGCAGACAGCAAAACAAAAGCTACAGTATGTCAGAAAAAACTGGCAGTTATACTTATTCTTTCTAATGCCGGCACTTCTTTTGACGATTATTTTCAAGTACATTCCAATGAGTGGAGTGCTGATCGCATTTGAGGATTATAATGTGATTGACGGTGTGTTTGGAAGTGAATGGGTAGGGTTGGAATATTTTCAGCGTTTTTTGTCATCACCAGATTTTATGAATTATCTGATGAACACGTTGAAGCTGAGTGCATATGGATTACTATGGGGCTTTCCGGTACCATTATTCTTGCATTACTTTTAAACCGCATTAGAAAAGCAGGAATTCGAAAGAAGATTCAGTTACTGATCTATGCACCGAATTTTATTTCCGTAATCGTTCTCTGTGGTATGATCCGTATGTTTCTTTCTCCGGTAGGACCAATCAATCAGGTGTTGGGGATTGATACCAATTGGATGACAATGCCAGAATCGTTTCGTACAATCTATATCGCCAGCGGAATCTGGCAGACAGCAGGATGGGCATCGATCATGTATACTGCAGCGCTGTCAAATGCGAGCAAAGATCTGGAAGAGGCAGCAATTGTAGATGGTGCAAATATTTTACAGCAGATTTGGTATGTAGAACTTCCGGCAATCAAAAATATTATTGTCATCCAGTTTATTTTGCAGGCAGGAAATATTATGAGCATTGGATTTGAAAAGGCATTTGCGTTGCAGACAGATATGAATCTTCCAGCATCTGAGATCCTCTCTACTTATGTATATCGAATCGGTCTGTTAAATGGAGATTATGGATATTCGACAGCAGTGGGATTGTTCAATTCGATTATTAATGTAATCCTTCTGATCGCAGTAAACTGGATTGTAAAGAAACTCAATGACGGGGAAGGTCTTTAGGAGGTACGAAGATGGAACAAGAAGAAAAATGAAACTTAGCACTTCGGATAAAGTGCTTTTAGGGTTTGGTTATGCGGTTTTGGGGATTTTTGTACTTGCGATACTCATTCCGCTGGTCTATGTTGTGGTTGCTTCTTTTATGGATCCGAATGTATTGAACAGCAGGGAATCAGCTTCAAATTTAAAGACTGGACACTGGATGCATATAGAAGAGTGCTTGAAAATGAAATGATATGGAGAGGATTTTTGAATTCGTTCTTTTATTCAACAGCATTTACTGTAATTTCAGTTTTTGTAACTTTATTGGCAGCGTATCCAATGTCTAAAAAAAGAATTTGTGGGAAGAAGTTTTTTAATACTGTTTTTATCATCACCATGTTTTTTGGCGGCGGTCTGATACCTACATTTATTCTGGTGAATCAGCTCCATATGGTAAATACGGTCTGGGCGATTTTGCTTCCGGGAGCATTCAATGTATGGAATATGATTTTGGCGAGAACGTATTATTCAGTCTATTCCAAAAGAACTTCGAGAAGCGTCTGCTATTGACGGAGCAAATGAAATCCAGCACTTTTTCCGGATCATGCTTCCGGTGTGTAAACCGATCATTGCAGTTTTGGCACTATGGTCTTTTGTGGGAATGTGGAACAGCTATTTTGATGCAATGATCTATCTGAATGATGCCAATTACAGCCATTGCAGCTTGTACTACGTTCGATTTGGTACAAAATACGCCACAGCCGGGTATGATTGCGGATATCCAGAGTACAGCAGAAATGGCAAAAGTAGCAGAATTACTGAAATATGCGACGATTGTTGTATCCAGTTTGCCGCTTTTGATCATGTATCCGTTTTTCCAGAAATATTTCGATAAGGGAATCATGGTCGGTTCGGTAAAAGGTTAGATGGTTAGGAGGTGCAGCTATGAAAAAAGAATCAAATCGAATTATTGTCGGCAAGTCTTTCTCTTGTGCTTGTATTTTCAATGACGGGATGTGGAAGCAAAGAAAGGATGGAGGTAGAGATCAATCCGGATACACCAGTCGAAGACGTGGAGTTTCCTCTGAAAGAAAAAGCAGAATTATCATTTATCACCAGTGCTCCTGCAACATCTACACAGGAGCCGAACGAGCGAACAATCTTCAAACGGTTGGAAAAACAGACGAATGTACATATTGACTGGACCTGCTTTGTGGCAGACCAGTTTGCGGATAAGAAAAATCTGGCACTGGCACAGTTTGGAAATCTGCCGGATGGGCTCTTTAATGCGGGAATGAATGATTATGATCTCCTTCGTTATGCAAAACAGGGGATTATTATTCCGGTAGAGCATTTGATTGATAAATATATGCCGAATCTGAAGGCTATTTTTGAAAAATATCCGGAATACAGAACAATGTGTACAGCCCCGGACGGACATATTTATTCTTTCCCCTGGATCGAACAGCTGGGGGAAGGGAAAGAAGCAATTCAGGCGATTGGGAATATTCCGTATATCAATAAAAAATGGCTGGATTTTCTTGGATTGAAAGTACCTGAAACAACAGAGGAACTGGAAAAGGTATTAATTGCGTTCCGGGATCATGCGGAAGAACTAAAGTCAGAATTTGACATAGAGGGAGATGTGATACCGATGTCCTTTATCATCAACAATGGAGATCAGGATCCTGCAATTTTGATCAATGGATTTGGTGAGGGATATGGAGACACTGGGGATCACTTTGCAGTGACAGATGAGGGCAAGGTTATTTATACCACTGTACAGGAAGGCTATAAAGAAGGTATTCAGTGGCTGCACGAACTGGTAGAGCAGAAATTGGTTGATCCGGAAGCTTTTACGCAGGAATGGTCTACTTATGTGGCGAAAGGAAAAAACCACCGGTATGGTCTGTGTTTTACATGGGATATCTCGAATATTGATAATTATGAGGATTATGTGATGCTTCCGGTATTGGCTGGTCCGAATGGTCTGGTGAATATCACCAGACAGAATAACAGTGAGACAAGTGGATTTGACAGAGGACGCTGCGTGCTGACAACCAGCTGTAAAAACACAGCACTGGCAGCGGCGTGGATTGATCAGATGTATGCGCCTTTACAATCTCCACAGAACAATTGGGGAACATATGGAGAAAAAGATTCCTTTAATATTTTCGCGATGGGAACGAACAAGGATGGAGAGAAAATGTTAAAGCATATGGATCTTGGAAATGAGTCTCCGGTAGAAGTCAGAGAAGCTCAGTCAGTGAATGGACCGTTAGCAGTATTAAATGAATATTACGATGTTTATGTGACACAGCCTGCGGATGCAAAATGGCGTCTGGACAATATGCATGAGACTTATTTGGAAGATATGCACAGTAAATATGTATATCCAAATGTGTTTATGAGCATTGAAGACACAAATAAAGTGACTCAATACGATACAGATATCAAAAAATATGCAGAACAGAAAAAAGCAGATTGGATCTTAAATGGCGGAATTGAAAAAGAGTGGGACAGCTATTTAAAGAAAATGGAACAATATGGATTGTCTGATTATCTTGCAATCAAGCAGAAGTATTTTGACAAGTATCAAGAATCCTTGAAGAGTGAACAGGGGAAAGAATAGGAGACATTATGAGTATTGAATTAAAGAAAGCCAATGAATATGAAAAAGCAGAACAAGAGAAAATTCCGGTAGAAGAAAAACCGGCATTTCATGTAGCTGCTCCAGTGGGATGGATCAATGATCCAAATGGATTTTCCTGGTATCAGGGACAGATTCATCTTTTTTATCAATATCATCCGTATACAACTGAGTGGGGACCAATGCACTGGGGACACAGTGTTTCAGATGATATGATTCATTGGAAGAATATGCCATCCGTACTTGCTCCGGATCAGGAATATGACAAACGAGGATGTTTTTCAGGAAGTGCAGTGGAAAAGGATGGAAAACATGTACTCATCTATACCGGAGTCAGCAATGTGCAGATGGAGAATGGAAGTATTCAAGAACGACAGAATCAGTGTATTGCGTATGGAGACGGAGAAATCTATGTGAAATCACCCCAAAATCCTGTTATAACCGGAGATATGCTGCCTGCGGATTGTAGCAAGATTGATTTCAGAGATCCGAAGTGTGGAAAAAAAGGGGAAAACTATTATCTGATTGTTGGAAATAAGAACTCAGAGCAGAAAGGTCAGGTTGTACTTTTTCTAGTAAAAATTTGGAGAAATGGAAATTTGAGACCGTGTTGGCAGAAAATAGCACAGGTCAGATTGGAACTATGTGGGAATGCCCGGATTTTTTTGAACTGGATGGGACACATTTTTTGATCTGTTCGCCACAGAACATGAAAGCGCAGAAATATGAATTTCATAATGGAAATAATTCCGTATATTTTGCAGGAAAATATAATGAAACAGAGCATACATTTCAGAAGGAAGCTACCAAAATCATTGGATTATGGTCTGGATTTTTATGCGCCGCAGACAACAAAACTTCCGGATGGACGTCGGATTCTAATCGCCTGGATGAAGTCATGGGATGCCTGTGTGATTCCGGATGGTCAAAGTGGCGAGGGAATGATGACACTGCCGAGAGAACTGCGTATATGAATGGAAGATTATATCAAAATCCGGTGGAAGAACTGAAGCAGTATCGTAAAAATCCATGTTGTTTGAAAGACCAGGAGATTTCAGGAACTGTTCAGTTTGATGAAGTGAGAGGAAGGATGCTGGATCTGACTGTAGAAATCGAAAATGGCCAATTTGATGAATTTTTGTCTGGAACTGGCACATAACATGGAATATACGACTACTTATACATATAATCGAAAAAGCAGATTATGGAAGTGGATCGTACTTGTTGCGGAGTGACAAAAGATGTAATCTGCAGAAGAATATGGAAAGTTACGGAAGGAAAAGAAACATTGAACTTCGTTTTATTCTGGATAGACAGTCCATTGAACTGTTTGTCAATGACGGAGAACAGGTTGTGACAACTGCAATCTGCACACCGATGGAGCAGATGAGATTGTGTTCTCATGTGATGGAAAAGCGAAAGTGAATGTAGAAAAATATGAAATTGTAGTTTAAGACGGAGGGAAAATTCTTTTTATTCGGAAGAGTTTTCCCTTTTTATTGAGATTCATCTAAAAATGGAGAGTCCCACATTTACAATCCCGGCAAGTACCATGACCAGAACAGGATTGACTCGTTTCTCAGAAGAATCAGACAGCCTGCAAAGATTACCACGGCCTTTGGGTTGCATGAGGAAAGCTTTATCCCCGAATCTCTAAAGAAAGCAGTGATCAGGATCGAAATTCCTGCAGAGGCAATCAGTGCAACGACGGCGGGACGAAGCATCCCAAGAATTCCCTGCAGAGTGTCCAGATTTCGGTATCTCATATACAGATATGCAATAATGGTCACAATGATGCAGGAGGGCAGGATACATCCGAGAGTCGCAACAAGTGCACCGGGCATTCCTGCGATCTTGATTCCGACAAAGGTGGCGGAATTGATGGCGATCGGTCCGGGAGTCATCTGGGAAATGGTGATCAGATCTGTGAACTCAGCCATTGAGATCCAATGATGAAGAGAGACGACTGATTCTGGATCAGGGGGAGTGCAGCATAACCGCCGCCGAAGCTAAAGGTTCCGATTTGAAGAAAACTGAAAAAAGCTGCAGGTAAATCATGAGAGTGTCCTCCTTTTCTGATACCAGGTCTGCAGGCAGCCAAGTGCAATACAAAATAAAATGATGTAGACGGCATTGATCTGAAACATATAGTTTGCAAGAAATGCTCCGCCCATGATCAGAAGAGAAATCGGTGTTTTTTCACGGATGATTCCGTGGCCCATATCATAAACAACTGATGCGATGACAGCCGCAACACCGGATTGCATCCCTTCCAGAAGAAGCCGTATCCAGACATTGCTCTGGAAAGCAGCGTAAAATACAGAAAGAATGGAAATAATGACAAAAGGCGGCAAAACGGTGGCGAGGACACAGAGCAGAACTCCTGGAATTCCTGCCAGCTTATAGCCCACAACAATTGCGCCGTTGACTGCGATAGCTCCCGGAGAAGACTGCGCGATGGCGATCAGATCCAGCATTTCCTCATCATCGATCCAGTGATACTGGTCCACAAATTTCTTTTCATGAGTGTAACGATCACATAACCGCCGCCAAAAGTGAAGGCACTCAGATAAAGGTAGAAATAAATAATTTGCTTAACAGATTGTTTTGTAGATTTCATTTGCATATTCTCCTTTCATCTCTATTTTAAACTCGCTTTGCCAATATGTAAAATAGTAAATGGGTAATATCTGGCCTCTTTTTGCGTCTCAGATACAGACACGCAATGAAAGTGTGTGCATATGTTAAAAGAAAAAGGATTTTGTGTAGATTGGAAAAATCGGAATTGATTGGCGGGGATCAGAGGCAGATTTATGTAAAACAATTTCTGGAAGAGCATGGATGGCAGACAGAAACAGCATTTTTTCCGGATGGTACCAGACAGGAGGAAACAACAGAGCGGCTTCGGGAGATTTTTGAGAACTGCCGGTTTGTGATTCTTCCGGTGCCTGTATTGCGGAAAGGAAAGCTCAATACAGGAGCGGAATATAAACCAGATGCAGAGCAGCTCATGGAATATGTGAAACATGGACAGTGTATCTTTGGCGGCTGTTTTCTAAAAGAACTGAAAAACAGGATTTTATGCCGCGGCAGTGAGAGCTATGACCTGATGCAGCTGGAACGGATTGTAAGAGAAAATGCAGCTGCCACAGCAGAAGGTGCGGTTGCCGAAGCGGTACAAAACAGTCCGGTTACGCTTCGGGGGAGTTTGTGTATTCTGACAGGGTATGGCCGATGCGGAAGTGCAATTCATCAGTGCCTGAAAAACTGGGATGTACGATCGTGGTGTATGACTGTGATGAGAACGCATGCGAACGTGCAAAAGAAGCAGGAGCGAAGATCTGTGAATATAAGGATCTTTCAAAAGTACTGAAAAAAGCAGCATTTCTTTTTAATACAGCGCCGTCTGCTGTGTGGACAGAGAGAGTGCTGGAAGGAGTGCCACAAGAAGTCTGTATTCTGGAGCTGGCTTCCATGCCGGGAGGAATTGACCGGGATGCGGCAGACAGACTGGGAATCCATATCAATGTCCTGCCGGGCCTTCCGGGACGTTTTGCGCCGTGTACATCAGGCAGACTGCTGGGAGAGGAGATTTTGAAGGAATAGAAAGAATCATAAAAAGGGAGTGTAAATCATGAAGCTAAAAGGCAGGAAGATCGGAGTTGCGATCACAGGATCTTTTTGCACTTATGAAAAAGTATTTCAGGCACTGCGGGCATTAAAAAAGGAAGAGGCAGAGCTGCAGACCATTTTTTCAGATGCGGCACAGTCTATAGATAGTCGTTTTGGAAATGCAGAGGAGTTTGTGACAAAGGCAAAGGAAATCACAGGGGCAGAGCCGCTGCTGACAATCCCCCAGGCGGAGCGATCGGACCGAAAGGCCTTTTGGATCTGCTGATTTTAATGCCGTGTACGGGAAACAGCATTGCGAAGCTGGCCAATGGGATTACGGACACTCCTGCACTGATGGCTGCAAAAGCGCATCTGCGCAATGAGCGTCCGCTGCTGGTTTCGATTTCTACAAATGATGCACTGGGTATGAATATGAAAAAATATCGGGTTGTTGTTAAACACCAAGCATGTTTATTTTGTACCGTTTAAACAGGATAATCCGCAGAAAAAGCCGAATTCGATGATCGCCAGTCTGGAGTATCTGATCCCGGCGGCAGAGGCGGCACTGGAAGGCAGACAGTATCAACCGATCATTCAGTAGAAAAGGGGAAGACAATGGGAACATTTACAGGATTTTGCAGCCGGAATATGGGATTTGGACCGGGACGCTGTGTGGAAGAAACAAAACATGCACATCCGGTTACGTTAAAACGGCAGGGGCGTGTGTGTACGCTCATTTTGAATGGGGAACTATACAATGCAAAAGAGCTTGGCAGAGAGCTGAAAGCCGACACAGACAGAAACGAGGAATTGTTTCTGCTTGCTTATATGCAGTACGGACCGGAATTTGTGCAAAAAATAAATGGTGTTTTCGGTGCGGTGATCTGGGATGAAACGAAAAAAATATTGTTCTTGTTCAGAGACAGGATCGGGGCAAAACCAATGTTTTATACGCAGAAAAAGGAGACGCTGTTTTTTGCCTCTGCCATTGGAAGCTTATTTCAGTATCCGGGTGTGGACCCTGTGCTGGATGAGAATGGTCTCTGTGAAATTTTTGCGCTTGGTCCGGCAAGAACTCCCGGAAACGGTGTTTTTCGAGATATTTATGAAGTGCTTCCGGGACATTATCTTTCTTTTGCAGACGGAATTCTAAAAGATCATTGTTACTGGAATGTAAAAAGTCAGCCACATGAAGATTCCAGGGAAGAAACAGTAGAAAAAACAGCGTGGCTCTTGGAGGATTCGATCAAACGGCAGATGGAGAGTGAAGAGACGATCTCTACATTTCTCTCCGGCGGAGTGGACAGCAGCTTGTGACGGCAGTCTGTGCGGATGCTCTGCGGGAAAAGGGGGAAAGGCTTCAGACATTTTCCTTTGATTTTGAGGGAAACCGGCAGTATTTTCAGGCAAATGCATTTCAGCCGAGTCAGGACCGGCCGTGGGTGGAGCAGATGGTAACATATTGCGGCAGTGAGCATCGCTATTTGGAGTGCAGCAATGAAAAGCTGGCGGAATATCTTTACAAAGCTGTGGATGCAAGGTGTCTGCCGTGTATGGCGGATGTGGAGTCTTCTATGCTGTATTTCTGCTCTCAGGTGTCACAGTACAGCAAGGCAGCTCTGACAGGAGAATGTGCGGATGAGATTTTCGGAGGATACCCGTGGTTTCATAAAAAAGAAGCCTTTGAGACAGACGGATTTCCGTGGTCAGCAGATCAATCCGTCCGGCAGAGTCTGCTTCAGGAAAAGTGGATTCGGAAGCTTCATGAAAGAGTATGCAGAGGAAGCCTATGAGAAAACTGTACGGGAAACACCGTGCTGTACCGAGGATTCTCCTGTGGAGAAGCGTCGCAGAGAGATTGCGTATCTGAATTTGAAATGGTTTATGGCAACACTGTTAGACCGGATGGAGAGGACCAGTACCTGGTATGGATTGTCGCGCGAGTGCCAATAGCGGATTACCGCATCATCGAGTATGTATGGAATGTGCCTGGTCTGTGAAATGTGAGGATGGTATTCCCAAAGCATTGCTTCGCCGTGCGGGAAAAGGAAAAGTACCGGATGAAGTACTCTGGAGAAAGAAAAGTCCATATCCGAAAACATACAATCCGCAGTACGAAGCACTTCTGGCAGACCGGCTGAGAGAAGAAGTGTTACAGGATACAAGTGCGCCCATTCGAGCATTTCTGGATCGAAAGAAGGCAGAGCGGTTTTTAAATTCGCCGAAGGATTACGGAAAACCGTGGTACGGACAGCTGATGGCAGGACCTCAGATGATCGCATATGTGCTGCAGATTAATTACTGGATGAAAAATACCAGATCCAGATCAAATTGTAAAGAAAATAAGGATTGCAATGGGGGCAAAACGGAGTATAATAAATGTAAATAAAAAACAAGGGAGCTTGCGTATCAAGCAGGCTGAGAGGAAGCTGAATCGCTTCGACCTGTGACCTGATTTGGATAATGCCAACGTAGGGATAGAAAAGCTGAGACAGCGGGTATGCCATACATTGGTGTACCCGCTTTGTTGTGCGATAAGGCAGCAGATTCCAAAAAACAACTTCAGGTCTGAAAGGAGACATTTATGAAAAAATATCTGGAAACTGTGAGAAATCATTGCCCATTGGTACATAATATCACGAATTACGTGACCGTAAATGATGTGGCGAATATCATCCTGGCATGTGGTGCCAGCCCGATCATGCGGATGAGCCGGAGGAAGTGCAGGAAATCACAACCATCTGTCAGGGGTTGAACATCAATATCGGAACACTTCACAAGAGCAGTATTGAAAGTATGTTCCTGGCAGGAAAGAAGGCAAACGAACTGGGACATCCTGTGCTTCTGGATCCGGTTGGAGCCGGTGCGAGCACTCTTCGCACACAGACAGCAGTGAAACTGATGCAGGAAGTCCGCTTTTCTGTAATCCGTGGAAATATGTCAGAGATCAAAGTTCTCTCCGGCGGCATGGGCGGTGCAAGAGGAGTGGATGTCTGTGAGACGGATATTGTTACGGAAGAGACTTTAGAGGAGGCAGTAGCATTTGTAAAAGCGTTTGCAAAATCCTGTGGATGCATCGTGGCAGTAACAGGTGCGATCGATCTGGTGGCAGATGACAAACGTTGTTATGTGATCCGAAACGGCAGAAAAGAAATGGGACAGATTACAGGAACCGGATGTCAGCTCTCCGGGATGCTGACTGCATTTTTGTGTGCGAATCCGGAAGAAATGCTGGATGCGGCGGCAGCGGCTGTTTGTATCATGGGAACAGCAGGTGAGATCGGCTGGGAAAATATGCAGCCGGGAGACGGCAATTCCACCTACAGAAACCGGATCATTGATGCGGTCTGCAATCTGACCGGAGAAGAACTGGAAAGGAGAGCAAACTATGAGGTGCGATAAGGAATCTCTGCTTTTATATGCAGTGACGGACAGAAGCTGGACGAAAAACGACACGCTGTATCACCAGGTAGAGGAGGCCTTAAAAGGCGGGGTGACATTCCTGCAGTTGAGGGAAAAAGATCTGAATACAGAAAACTTTCTGCAGGAGGCAGAGGAGATGAAAAGTTGTGTGCCGCATACAGAGTTCCGTTTGTGATCAACGACAATGTAGAAATCGCCCGTACAGTGGGAGTTGACGGTGTACATGTGGGGCAGGATGATATGCCGCGTGGAAGGTGCGGGAGATTTTAGGAGAGGACAAGATCATTGGTGTGTCTGCACAGACTGTGGAGCAGGCTATAAAGGCAGAAAAAGATGGAGCAGATTACCTGGGGGTGGGAGCAGTATTTCCGACCAGCTCCAAAGCAGATGCGGTGGAAGTGGCACACGCCACACTTCGTGACATTTGTGCGGCAGTGCAGATTCCGGTCGTAGCAATCGGCGGAATCAGCGCAGAAAATGTCAGTCAGCTTGCAGGAACGGGAATCGACGGGATTGCAGTAATCAGTGCGATCTTTGCGCAGGATTTCCCGAAGCTGGCGCAGAAGAATTGAAAAAAGTGTAGAGGCGATCCAATGACGATCAAGGGGATCATCTGGGATGCGGACGGAACACTGTTGGATTCCATGGAAATCTGGGAGCATGCTCCGGATCATTATCTGGAGACACTGGGAATCGAGCCGGAGCCTAATCTGGGAGAGATTCTGTTTGAGATGAGTCTGGAGCAGGGAGCAAGTATCTGATCGATCGCTACCACCTGCCGGTTGGTGTGGCAGATGTTCTGGAGGGAATCCACTGCCAGATTGAAACCTTTTACAGAAGAGAAGTGACATTAAAACCGGGGGCAAAAGAGCTTCTGGCAGAATTCAAACAAAAAGGATACCCCATGATCCTGGCGACCTCAGGAGATCAAGACTGTATCCGACAGGCGTGTGAGCGGCTGGAGATCCGGCAGTATTTTACGGAGCTGTTATTCTGCAGCGAGGTTGGTGCAGGAAAAGACAGGCCGGACATTTATCTGGAAGCGGCGAGAAAGATGAATTGCAGGCCGGATGAAGCGCTAGTTGTGGAAGATGCACTCCATGCCATTGAGACTGCAAAAAAGGCAGGGTTTTCTACAGCAGCTGTCTATGACAAAGCAAACAAGGAACAGGAAAAAATCAGAGAGACAGCGGATATTTATCTGAAGTCTTTCGATGAACAACTGACAGAATGATAACAGGAAGGATGTAAGTAACACATGACATCGATGAAGACAGGACTGACGATCGCGGGAAGCGACTGCAGCGGCGGTGCCGGAATCCAGGCGGACATCAAGACAATGACGACAAACGGAGTCTATGCGATGAGTGCGATCACGGCGCTGACTGCACAGAATACAACCGGAGTACGTGATATTCTGGAAGTGTCTCCGCAATTTTTAAAAGAACAGCTGGATTGCATTTTTACAGATATCAGACCGGACGCGGTGAAGATCGGGATGGTATCGTCCACAGAATTGATTGAGGTGATCGCAGGATCATTGAGGCAATACGAGGCAGCACATATTGTCGTGGATCCGGTTATGGTGGCGACAAGCGGAGCAAGGCTGATCCGGGAGGATGCAATCTGCGCGATGCAGGAGAAGCTTTTTAAAATTGCTGAGGTGATCACGCCCAATATCCCGGAGGCTGAGCTTTTGTCCGGAATTGAATTCAGGACACAAAGAGATATGGAGAGGGCAGCAGAAATGATCGGCAGACAGTTTGGATGCAGTGTGCTGTTAAAGGGAGGTCATCAAAGACAGGATGCCAATGACCTTTTGTGGAAAGAAGACGGAGCGATGCGGTGGTTTTACGGAACGAGAATAGAGAATCCGAATACTCACGGAACAGGATGCACGCTTTCGAGTGCGATCGCAGCCAATCTGGCGAAAGAATTTGAACTGGAAGAGTCTGTAAAAAGAGCAAAGCAGTATCTTTCAGATGCATTGGAGTTCAAGCTGGATCTGGGAGCCGGAAGTGGGCCGATGAACCATGCATTTGCATGGAACAGGAACGAATAAAAATTATAATTGCATATTTATGCATCATCCAGTAAAATAAGAAAGGATACCCTGTTATGACAAGGCAAGTGCCGGAGCCAGGACAGGGTATTATCATGTGGAAAGTAATAGAAAAGAGGATGAAAGAAAAAATGGATGGTTCTATGTTTATCGGAACTTGGTGGTCACTTGTGCCGCCGCTGCTTGCGATCGTGCTTGCGTTTCTCACAAAGGAAGTGTACAGCTCCCTGTTTGTAGGAGTTGCTGTGGGGGCACTGCTGTATACAGGATTTTCTCCCTGGGATTCTTTTGTGTCATTTTTTGAAATTATGAAAGACAGCATGAATCTGAATATTCTTATCTTTGACGTGCTCCTGGGGATGATCATCGTGTTGATGGCAAAATCAGGAGGTTCTGCTGCCTATGGAAACTGGGCGGGAAGCAAGATCAAGAGCAAAAAAAGCGCGCTTCTTGCAACAACGGGACTTGGGGTGCTGATTTTTGTAGATGATTATTTTAACTGTCTGACGGTCGGTTCCGTGATGCGTCCTGTGACAGACCGCTATAAAGTTTCCAGAGCGAAGCTGGCGTATATCATTGATTCAACGGCAGCTCCGGTCTGCATCATGCGCCGTTCAGCGGCGTCTACTGGGTCGATCTTGCGTGACTGGTC
>ENA-OQJH01000950-OQJH01000950.1-human-gut-metagenome-genome-assembly--contig:-NODE-950-length-13708-cov-1.628893_pt1 | contig 13708 bp, 19 predicted proteins | sample MGYA00242597_ERZ504763 | MGnify/ENA primary metagenome ERZ504763 (study PRJEB26092, sample SAMD00036359) | human gut metagenome | host: Homo sapiens | study: EMG produced TPA metagenomics assembly of... | reverse complement strand
CAGAAAACAGGGTGTGTAACATACGCCCGCGGTTGATAAAGCGGTCGTCCGAGTCTTCTTCCTCAATTCCCTGGATGAAGTCCGCTGAACGGTTGGACTGACGAAACTCAATATCATGGCGCATGGATTCCATCCGGATAGGGAGCTTTTCCGGTTTCTGGGTTAGCTTGTTGGTCGATGTCTTTGTTCTTTCTTTTTCTGACGGACATAGTTGTCCTTGTTCGTAACAGTCTTCTTCCCAATCAATACCTTCTTCCTTAGCTACGATTGGGAGAGTGTTTGCCAACAGTTCGGACATGGTACCTTTTTGATTTTTTCTGCTCCAGATAATAAGGTTTTTTCCTGCACGGGTAAAAGCAACGTATAACAGATTGAGGTTATCTACCAAAGTTGGAGACGCTCTTGCAGGTAGTCGTTTCCATAAATAGATTCTGCCATTTGGGTGGAGTAGTTGATAGGGAGAATATCCAACGCGTCGAATGGTGCTGCTTGCGGGGTACACCATACAAGTTGGTTATTGGTCTCATTCTCCAGTTTCCAGTCGCAGAAAGGGAGGAGCACGGTATGGAATTCCAATCCTTTGGATTTGTGTATGGAGAAATCCGGATTCCTTCTACTTCTCCGCTTGGAATTGTTTTACTGCATAACGTTTCATTCCAATACCGGATGAATCCGTCGAGTTCGGAAGAGTTACTTTGTAGATAGTCAGTGACAGCATCGAAGAATGCGAATAAGTAGGCATCCTGGTCTTTGATAAGATTCATCTCGAATATACTGAAAAGCTCTTCCAATAGCTCATAGAGAGGCATTAGCCTTAATTCTTTTATCTTTTCAAGAAAAGCGGCGGGAAGATAATTCTCGGCAGGGAGGAGTAGGAGGGTATTCCAATCCAATCCTTTTTGTAAAACTTCGTTTTGATAGGCTATGGCCAGCTGGCACGTGCTATTTTATTGTTTTCGTCGGAAAGAAATCGCAAGGCGTCCAGCATCATACAAATGGCAAGAGAGGCGTCAAGGCGAAAGGCTTCGTCTGATACCACTTTGTAGTGTAGCTCCTTATCAAAGTAATCGGCAATACGGGGAATACTTTTATTTTTTCGTACTAAGATGGCGATGTCATTAAGCTGTACTCCGGAGGCGAGGAGGTTTTCCACTTCTGCTCCCAGGCTAATAAGTGTCTGCTCGGTATAGTCATGTTCTTCGTCGGGTTCGAGAAAAGAGACTTTAACGTATCCTTTTTCTGTACTTCGGGGAGATTCCTGCACAACGTCGGCATAGGCTTTCTGCAAATCCTCACAATCTTTGCCTAATTGCTGTTTATACACTCCGTTTAGATAGTTGGCAGCAGCTGTGAAGATTCGATTGTTAAACCGGATGACATTCGTTTCACTTCTCCGATTGGTGGCTAACGTCTTGACGCGGATCGGGAAATGCTCGATGTGTCATTCAGGCTGTTGAGAATTCCCCAATCACCATTCCGCCAACGATAAATGGACTGTTTGACGTCTCCTACAATCAAACTGTCTGCTCCTTGAGACAGCCCTTCGAGCAAAAGCAGTTTGAAGTTGCCCCATTGCATTCGGCTGGTATCCTGAAACTCGTCTATCATGACATTATGGATATTTGTCCTATCTTTTCGAATACAAAAGAGGAGTCACCGTCTTTCACCAGTTGGTGAAGCAGGGCGTTCGTGTCTGACAACAGAAAACGGTTGTTGTCGTGGTTCAACTGACGTACTTCTTCGTCGATATTGGCGAGAAGTTGCACTTTATTGAGATGTTGCAAGGATAACCGGCAACTATTCAGTAACAAATTATTCTTGGAACGCAACTTTTCAGCATCTTCCAGAATTTGTATAAGGCTGGAATTAGCTAGGTTGATGATGTCCGCATAACGGGAGAAGTCTTGGTTGCCCAGTGCTTGGCATCTTCCAAGCATTTCTCTACTGTGGCATTACGGATATCATTGCTTAAAACGCCATTATTCAGTTACGGAAATAACTTCCGATTCCGCGTGAACCGTTTTCAGATCATCAGCAGTTAATGCGTGACCATCTAGTTCTCCTTCGAATTGGTCGTAGAATCCTTTCATTTGCTCCAGTATTTCCGTTTCCAGAGCTTTCAGTTGTTTGCGGTATTCTTTGATGGTGTTCGGATTACGCAGTCGTTGCCGAAGTCCTTCTCCTTTTTCAATATAGCCTTCATCGAAAATATTGCGTCCAAAACTTTTAACTTCGTCTGATACATTCCAACGTTTATCATCGGCAATTCGCTCATTGATATAGTCTAATAACCATGCGAGGACAGGGGAAGTGGGACCTAGTTTCTCGATCATGCTATTTACGGCGTCACTAAGAACTTCGGTGTTGTTTAACTCGATATTCAGGTTCGGACTAAGTTCCAGCTCCCGTGCGAGGTTACGCATGACAGATTGGAAAATGAGTCGATAGTCTCTACCCTGAACCGGCTGTAATCATGCAGCATATAGCTAAGGGCAATGCCTGCCGCTTCCCGTATCTCCTGCTCTGTTTTTCCTGTCTCTTCTTTGATACGGTTGAGATAGGCTTCCGAATCTTTATCACCTATCTGTATGCCGTAAAGCTGACTAAGAATACGTTCCTTCATTTCTGCTGTTGCCTTATTGGTAAAGGTTACAGCGAGAATTTGCCGGTAGGCACGGGGATTGAAAATTAATAGTTTGATGTATTCCACGGCCAGGGTAAATGTTTTACCCGAACCTGCAGAGGCTTTATAGACTAAAAGTTCACTCATGTTTTTGTTTAAGGGATATATTCGATTTTAGCAACGATTACTCGTATCTCTTCCGGTTCTTTCCCGCTTTTACTAATGCCTGATGGAAGTTTTTAGGGAAGAACATGAAGAATGTGTCCGGAGTGGAATCTACATATTTTATTTTTTGGCTTTGTAGAAAGTAACATCCGGTTTATATTCGGTGATAGGCTCCGCATATTCGGCTGAAGTAATTCCGAAACGTTCGGTACCTTTTACTACATATTGCAGATCGATGCCGTGGCGGTGTGCTTCAATTTTACGTTTACTGACATCTTGTGTTGTTGCATCCTGTACATTGATGTAGCAGTGTTCACCATCTACTTCGTATCGTCCGGCAGGCATATTTACGAGGTCGTGGGTAGCTAGCCATTGGAAAGTCTTGTCCCACACTTTCTTGTTCTTGTGATATTGTGAGGCAAACTCCTGATAATCGGTTGTCTTATGAGGCATTGCTTTCAGCCGTTCGCCCATTCTTGCTTCTGTGGCCATTGGCGGGCTTGTTTAAGAGTCCAGTTGTCAGCAGATTCTTGTGAATATACATTTTCTGTGAAGAAGAAAAGAAAAAGTCCGATAAACAGGCTTGAACTACTAAATACGAAGTTTGATTTCATGATTGTTCGAAAAAATTAGGTCCGAAAATAAGTATGAATAAAGGTAGATAGTCTTTTAAAGCTACTCGTAATAGCTTTAAAGCTTGTCCAATTCTGTAATTAATTGTTTGTGGAGATACATTCAGTTTCTCGGCAATTTCTTTATGCGTCAGATGTTGATTACGGTTCATCTCGTAGGCTTCGAGATATTCTTTCGGAAGTCTTTTTTAATGCTTCTTCATATAGACGGAAAAGCTCATCACTCAAATAGAAGTCCGGGTTATTGAGCTCACTATCATATTTATCTACGATTTCCTGATGTACTTTTCGTTTAATCTCAAATGGGAAAGACGGTTGAGGGCTTTGTTCTTGACAATCGTAAAAAGAAGAGTTTTGAGTGTCAGATCTTCCATCAGAGTACAACGGTTTTCCCACAGCCACATCATTGTTTCCTGCACAATCTCCTCTATTTCTTCCTGCTCACTTACGTATTGAGAACAAAAAGCACATAGCCTACGGAAATAATGTCTGTAGACGACGTCAAAAACTTTTTCTTCTCCTGCTTTTAGGGCAGTAATAACGGACTTATTATTATTAATATCCAAATATATCGGAGATTGTGACATTCTCTTTTAATTTATGTAAGACAAAAATAATGAAAGAAGTAGATAAATGAAATAAAAATGCGAGAAAAAATATTTTTCTTTTTCGTTTAGTATATTTGTACTCACAACTGTATTACTACAAAGGTTTATAGTTTTTTATTGTAAAAAGGTTAAATGAGCATGGATGAAACTATCTTGTTGAATTATCTGCAGGGTGAATGTAATGATGAAGAAGCTGCCCGGGTGGAAACTTGGTGCGAGGAAGAACCGGGGAATCGGAAAACTTTAGAGCAACTTTATTATACTCTTTTTGTAGGTGAACGTATAGCGGTGATGAATGCTATAGATACAGAGGCGTCATTAGATAAATTTAAGTCGGCTATCAGAGAAAAGGAGAAAAAGACTAAACGGAAAAATATCTCAATCCGTTGGGGGCGTTATGCTACTGTGGCTGCTGCTTTTCTTACCGGGCTTGTTTTTGCCGGTGGAATTGCCTGGGGATTACTTTCCAATAAACTTTCAGATTATGAGGTGATAACTGCTGCCGGACAGAGAGCACAGACTGTACTGCCGGATGGTAGTAGGGTATGCTGAATGCATCTTCTAAATTAGTTTATCATAATTCTTTCTGGAGTTCGGATCGCCAAATCGATTTATCAGGTGAAGCTTATTTCGAGGTTTCCCATGATAAACATGCTCCATTTATCGTGAACAGTAAACAAATCAAGACTTGTGTGCTTGGTACGAAATTTAATGTGCGTGCGCGTGAAGAAGAGAATAGGGTAGTGACTACCTTGCTTCAAGGTTTGGTGCGGGTGGATTCTCCACGAACGGAAGAGAATGGCTATTTGCTGAAACCGGGACAGACATTGAATGTGAATACGGATACTTATCAGGCAGAGTTGATTGAATATAACCAACCTACGGATGTGCTCCTGTGGATGAAAGGTAAGTTGGAATTCAAGCAACATTCTTTATTGGAAATAACCAATATTATGGAGAAGTTGTATGATATTAAATTTATCTATAAGGATGATGCTTTGAAATCAGAACGGTTTACCGGTGAATTCTCTACTGATAGCACTGCTGATGAAATACTGAATGTTTTGATGCATACAAATCATTTTTCTTATAAGAAAGACGGACGGATTATTCGGGTGATGAAGAAATAAGATATAAATAAGTCTTTTTACAGGGGGATTCTTAACTCATTAAGAATCCCCCTTTCCTTTATGGCTTTCTTAGATCATTAGAGAAACAAGTGTTTGATCGAAAATTTTGTTTTGGTGCAGTTTTGAACAAACTTCACCGTGGTGAGCCCATCTAAATAGAATTAGTTAAAAACCGCATTCAGCTTTCAGTCTACTTAAAAAGTTCCTTTTCATCGGTGCTTTTGGCTGAACGCGAAACCTGAAAACAAAAAGGAGATGTAAATAGTCTCTTTTTAGTAGTCTCTACTTACTTTCAATAGAGCCGCTGTTTTGAGTGAAACATAGCCTTCGTTTTATGCGAATAGAGACTCTGATTTACTAACCCGGCATGTCAACGACTTTAATCCGACATATCAACGTCGCTCCTAAGAGGCTGAAAGCATTCTCCCTATCCACGAATCCCTTCCTGCGGGGATACAAAAATCCGGTTTCAGCCGTTATCGCTCTTTATCAAGGCGTTTACGAACAAAACTGAAACGGCTGAAACCGGATAATAGCGTAAAGATTCAGTAGGAGAAATTTAATTCAAAACCATAAGTCATAAGAAAGATGTACAAAGATGAACTAACAAGTAGAGATCTGGAGTATTCTTTTGGGAGATAGATTGATAGTCTGGAAGTATGTTTGTGAAGTATGTTTCTAAAATAGAGGGTAATCCATTGGATTACCCTCTATTTTATCATTTCTATGTTACCTATTCATTATGTTTATTCACTTTTGGTTCGTAAACATTAAATTCTGTAACATCCGTACGACCGTTTGTAGAGATAGTGATAATCTGATATTTTAGATATCGCGTAGTAATAGGAGAGATGAACGTGATGTTTTGTGTACTATTACCGGGTATTGCTAATGAACTCAATGATTTCCATGTCGTACCATTTTCAGACTGTAATATTTCCACTTCTCTAGGAGCATATGCATTTCCCCAATGATTCGTTTTGATGCCTGTTAAAACCTTAGTTTCTCCTAAATCAACGGTGAACCAGAAGCCTTTATTATTCAGAGCAACGTCAGTTCCAGTCTTGCCATCAATTAAATTATTAGGTGCGCCGTCTACTCCTTCTTCCACATTAACAATCCAACCTGCACGATTACTGATAAGTTGGCTATTGCTAGGAGTACCACTTTTTAGATTACAGTAGGCAGCTTTATTAATGATGACAGGTAAGATACTTAAATTACTGCTAATGACAGTGTTCTTATCATTGGTAGTTACATTACTGATTGATACACTGAAAGAGAAACTTGTTTTTTCCATGATACTGGCGAATATCGTTGGATCGACCGTTGCGTGATTTCTTCAGAAGTCATCTGTCCTTCTTTGAGAGTAACCTGTGAGGAACTTAAAACGATCTGGCTTGCATCAAGCCTTCTGTTTCACTTTTTACACTTAATGCGATAACCATATCTGTAGAGACTGCTTTCTGTGTTTTTACAGTAAAAGCCATCTTAATTTCATCTCCTCCGATTCCATTCGCATCATGAGTCAGATTAAACTTTTTGACGTTACCTGACAAGTAGTCATTTCTCTGTAGAGACACATACGTAGCATTCCACTCGTTAAAAGCTTCTTCATCATCACTACAGGACGAAATGAAAGGAACAAACAAGCCGAGTAGGGCTGCTATTGATAGTGATTGAAATATATTTTTCATATGTACATACGATTAAATTATTACTATTTCCATTCGGTAGATTTGTCTGTAGATAAAATACCGTCAATCCAGGTAGGAGTAGCAGAAGTTGTCAAAGTATGACCTTTACCGGTTGCATCTTCGAACACATTACCTTGTCCTTCATTGAATCGCCAATAAGCTTCCAAACCTACAGATTTAGGGCTAACTTGCGTCATGTTATTCTGAATTTGAGAAGCGGAACGAACTACGGACCAAATACGTGCTTCACTCATCAAAATTTTACAGTTTCCCCATCTACTATAAGAATCATCACCTAAGCAGAACCAATTACATCAGAGAAAGTTGTAGCTCCTGTTGGTATACTCAACACACCCGAATCAACTCCGTTTATGTAAAGTCGATAGTTGGAACCATCACAGACCAATGCTAAATGTTGCCATTCGTTTGGTTGAAAGAATTACTTGGATTCAAATAAAGCCGGTTACGTCCTACAATCTGTACTAATGAATGTGCCTTATAATTTTCATTGTCACTTTGAGGATCCTCAAAACGTAAAAGGATGAAGTTTGCATCATCTCCTCCGTTCTTAAAGACTGCACGGTCACGGTCAGCTGTGTTGGCTACCTGAAAACGAACCTCTATCGTATATTGTGAATACGTTTCGGGAGATTCTGTGAATTTATTAGCTTTTAAACTAGGAGCGCCAACAAACATTGGAGCTGAAAATTCGATAATACTTTCTGCCAAAATAACAAAGGTTCCGGTATTTTCCATCGGTGAAATACTTCCATCCTGCAATACAAGTTTTACAGGCAGTGCATATGATTCTCCTGACTTCATCATTTCCTGGCTAAAGGCTTTCAAAGCAATAGAAAGGGCATCAGTAGCATATTGTCCGGCTTTCACTGTAATGGTTTCCGGTAATGTATAATATCCTTCGGGCAACATTATATATCCGGTTCCATTTATATGGTTATAAGCATCCAATACTGATTGATCTGTGACCAGCTTATAGTGATTATCAGTAGAAGAAAGATTACTTAGATGCACATTTAAGGTAGTAAAGCTTTCTCCAGAAGCTTGTACTGTTACTTTCTGACTTGTACTGGAAGTGCTTCTTCAATATAAGCATGTGTATCTAAGTATCGTATTTTGCATCTCCACAACTTACTATACTTCCTAAGCCTGTAATGACTGCGGAGAAGCATAAAATTTTATATAATTCATACGTTTCATAGTTTACATTAATTTTTAAGTAATGAATGTGATGACGGGTTCATAATTTGAATAGCACGGCGTATATTCTTATATTCCGGTGAGGTACCAAATTCAGCTTCCATGTGATAAGTTCCTACCCCGCCTTTACGGAAACCATTTCTAGCTGCCAACGTGCCATGCCTTCTAAAGATTTCATGCTATTTCCATAACGGTCGGTATAAGGATAACCACCATCATGGCAGCATCGGTTGCTCAAAATTTTCGGTCATTATGGTTCTTTTTGTAATTAGCTCTTCGGACATTACTCCGCCGAAAGTTTCTACCAATCCCGGTCCCCAAACCTTACCGTCAATCAGTCGTTTGTCTAGATTTGAATCACTACCAGGTTTATAGGCCTGAATAATGAAATAATCAAAGTAAGTTCCAATTTCAGGCTTGGTAGTAATTCTTTGAGGTTCACCATCAATAACCAGTAGTCTTCCTGTTCCAGACTTTGGCCCCAGATACTTGCCTAGTTCATCAATAAAGAAAAACAAATGTTCATCTTTATCAACTATATTTCCTGTGTATGGTCCAGCCACAGGCTCATAATCTATATCAAATCCGTCGTAGCCATATAGATTTAAAGTATCTATAATAGCTTTTGCGTATTTGCGTATTGAAACTTCTACTGCCTGTATGTTACTTTCGTCTGAAGGATATTCCCAAAATGCGTTAATCGCTTCTTGCTCACTATTATATCCCATTTCTTCCCAATTATCTAGTATGTTTTGAGGAGTTAATTTGTCTCCTACAGAACCGATAATTGAACAGTATACAATTTTTGTACCTTTCATGTTTTGGCAAAAAGCCATATCCTTACGTTGAGCTTCTGAAAGATTTGTTCCATTATCCAGATAGAAACGATATCTACGCTATCCGGGATACCAGCCAGAGAACTTTCATAAAAGCGCCTTCACCACTCCAGCCACCAAACCAACCAAATGCAACTTGGTGATCTGTCTGTTTATAGGCACGCAAGGCCGCATAATATTCATCGATACGATCGATTCGGGAAAAGTTTTTGCTTCTGACTCCGTCCAGTCACTGCAACCGATCAATGAGTCGTTGCCAGTGATATGAGTACAATGTATAATAAATAAATTTTCTTCATAAAAGTCCTTTTTATGCATTATATAAATTAGTTCTTTTTAGCCCACTTTAAGTCAGTAGCTTCGTTATCAGCACCGCCTAGTTCTGCTACTCCCAGATCATAATTGGCTTTATTGTTTTGTGCCTCTGTATAAGGGAAACTTAGACGACGCATACCGCGTTGGCTGCTCACACCACAATCTGATAGATTGTCGATACAAGGATAAAGTTCCGGATAACCTGTACGGCGATATTCAGCCATGCTTCCAATCCTAATGGATAATTGGCGATCCATTTTTGAGTAATGACACGTTGGAAATTCTTTCCATTTACGTTGTCAGCCTCGCTGTCATCCCACATTACACTCACAGTATTGGTAATTGTAGCAGTAGCATTTTGCACAACATCACTTTCATGTGATACGACAGGAGCCTCGTCAATCTTCATGTATTCAGTGGCTGAAACCTGATATTGTTCCATTGATAAATTAATACCATCTTCGTAATAGGCTTTTGCTGTTTTAGAACCGACATTCCAACCACGCAATCCTTCTGCACGTAAAAACGCTGTCTCTGCAGCACAGAAAACCATTAATTTAGAAGTTGCCGTATATGCAGGAATAGAGAATCCTGCTGCATCTGCCTTTTTAAAATCAGCATCTCCAGTACGCATACCTACATATTTATCTGTTTTCCTGGCAAGGGTAGACTTATTAAAGAACTTCGGCATACGTGGATCGCCATATGCATTCATATAATCTACAATATTTGCATTCACACGCAGATCACCCCAACTTACAGCTGCCAGTTGATAGGGATTACTCTGCGTGCCACAAGAAAGCATAGCATTATCCGAATTACTTTCAATCAATCCTGCTTTATGTGTTACTGCTGCTTCAGCTGCCTCTTGAGCAATGCCAGGCCATGTTCCGCTGATTCGCATTGCAACACGTAAACGCATTGAATTGGCTAGCTTAGCCCAACCTGAATAATTTCCATCAAAAACCGGATCATTGGCTCCCAATGGGGCATTACCATTTGTTTCTACATAATAGTTGTACAAAACATCGGCTGCATTGGCTAAATCACTTAATATACTGGTATAGACCTGTTCCTGGGTATCATAAGATACATAGAAATTACCCTTCTTTACTTGGCTGTAAGGCATCGGTCCATAACAATCCGCAACGCGAAGCATTGTTATTGCACGTATCATACACGCAAAAGCATAATAATGTCCCGTAGAATTTGTCGCTTCTTGTATTTGGAAAAAGTTTCCATATATTTTTTCAAACGGAGTGTTCCAGGGGGTAGCATTCCAGGCATCACTCTGATTGAATGTGCTGAAGTTTGTACCACTCCATGTGTTAGAACAGCATAGATAGCCACCTAACTGTCCCACCATCTGATCTTGCATTTGAGAGTCATTCTGCTGAATATTCACAATTGTTTCAATCATAGATTTCATCAAAGTCGCAGGGTCTGCATCATGAATTTGATATTGATTCGTATTATACTCCTCAAATTTATCGGTACAACTTCCTGCCAGTAACAACAGAGCGGCACCGACTGTGATATTTCTTAAATATTTTCTCATAACATTAGCTTTTTCTTTTAAAATTGAACTTTCACATTAAAACCGAAGTTACGCAAGCTGGGTTGCATAAAGTAGTCTACATTCATATAATAGTTACTGGAGGTAGAGGCAGACAATTCCGGGTCAAATGGGGCTTTACAATAAATCATCCATAAATTACGTCCTACAATACCCAAAGTAACATTCGCCACATTTTTAAACCATCTTTTAGGAAGTGTATAGTTTAGACTCAATTCCTGCAAACGTACATTGGTTGCACTATATAGATAATAACGACCGTAGCCACCTTCACCCGTACCAATAGTCTGGTAATACTTTTGGGCGTTAACTTTGCCGTTATTAATAGGTATACCACCATTATCACGAGCTGTTGCAGATGTTTCGGATACTCCATAATAATCTAAAATACCTTGAGTAGCCGAATAAGCTAATCCGCCTACACGGGCTGATAATACAACTCCTAAATCAATTCCTTTATAAGTGAAATGATTGGTCCATCCGAGGTTGAAATCAGCATCCAGATTACCTACTTTTACCGGAGTGTTTGATGAAGTGATACCCAGATTACCATTCTGATCGACTTTTATATTACCGTTATTGTCTTTTGTCAGCTGGTTGTATACATAGATATCAGTCATGGAACCTCCTTCTGTCAGGATGACGCGAGGAGCTACATTCTCTTTACCTAACCAACCCACATTCATTTCATCCATTTGGATAGCTTCTCCTGTCACGGGATTCACGCTACCGCTTGCCAGTCGTTTCACCTTGTTACGGTTTAGAGTGAAGGTTGCATTAGAAGACCATCCGAATCCTGCCCATTTATCACTGAATCCTAAAGCTAATTCAATACCCTGATTTTGCACGTTACCAGCTTGTACAATCGCTTGTTTATATCCGGAAGAAGAGGGGATATCTACCTTAAATGTTTGGTTCAGTGTGTTAGAACGATAGTAAGTAGCGTCTAAATTAAAACGATTTCCCCAGAATTTCAAGTTCAAACCGATTTCCCAGGATTTAGTCTTTTCAGGTTTCATATTGTCCATCGGATATACGGTCGGATTCGCCCAGTTATGTGTCTGGCTGTTGTATTCGTACCCCGGATTAGTAAGGAAACGATCGAAAGAAGAGGCTACCACTGTATACGAACCGCGTATTTTAGCATAAGAAATCACCTCTGGTAGTTTAACCATTTCTGATAATAAAGCCGATAAACCGACTGACGGATAAAAGAACGATTTTTGTTTGGAGAATGCGAGTTTTGAATCCCAGTCATTACGTCCGGTTACAGTTAGATACAGTTGATTTTTCCAACTTAATTCAGCACTGGCAAAAATACTTTGAATTTCATCTTCATATCCGGTAGGATCCGGTTTATAGTTGGCAGAGAAATTAATATTGTTGATCTGGAAGAAGTTGGGGATAACCAGGTCACCTGCAATATATAACTGATCCATTGAAGTATGATATATGGAAGCACCAACATTGGCTGTTAAATGAAAATCACCAAATGTTTTATCTATATTAGCCAGGAAATCGGCATATAAAGAACGTTCCTGACGCATGGCATCTTCAAAACCACCACTTACACCACAGAATGTTGTTAATGTAGAAGCTGATTTTTCGTTTTTATTCCGGTAGTCGGAATTGTCCAGATTGACGCGACCGACAACATTGAGCCAATCTGTAGCCTGCCATTTCAAAGAAGCGTTCATCATATAACGTTTCTTGTTGGAAGTACGGTTGATGCGATTTTGTATCCAATATGGATTTTGTAATGACAAACTTGCATCACCATAAGGCCAATATTGTTCCATATAGCCGTAGTTAGTATTATAACGTTCATACAAACGAATTTCGTCAAGTTGTCTCCACGAGGGAATAGATACAGTGATGGGAGAGGGTTATAATACTGTCCTTGAGAAACCATGTTTTTGTTGTTCTGAACGATATATTGTGCACCGATATCCAGAGTAAGTTTATCATTCAGGAAATGGGTGGTATTACGTGCCGTAAAATTATAACGGTTATAGGAGTTATTCGGAAGAATTCCACCGGAGTTAGTTGTAGAAGCAGAAAGATAGGTCTGGTTTTTGGTATTTCCTGTAGATAATGCTACCGAATTGATAACATTGGAGCCTGTTTCAAAGAAGTCAGATGGGTTATATCGACGGTTTGCCAATTCTCCCCAGCTGAATAATCCGGAACTTGTACCATAACGGTTCTGCATATCCGGCATAATATATGCTTTAGAGAAAGTAGTACTGTTGGATACTGTTATGGTAGTTTTCTCTGTTTGGCCTTTTTAGTAGTAATTAAAACAACACCGTTTGCCGCAGCAGAACCATATAATGCTGCCGCAGAAGGACCGGTCATCATACTAATACTAGCAATATCGTCCGGATTTAAGTCAGCAACAGCATCTGATCCTCCCATCTCTCCAAATAATCCTTCGCCACCGCTTTTTCCTGTATTAAAAATAGGTACACCGTCAATTACATACAATGCATTGTTATCTTTAGTCAGAGATTTCATACCACGCATAACAACACGTGTGGCACCACCAGCACCGGTTGCACCACTATTAATCTGAACACCGGCAACCTTTCCTGATAGTGAATTCATAAAATTGGCATCTTTTACAGCTGTCAATTCGTCACCTTTTACCTCTTGTACATTATAACTTAACGCCTTAGTTGCACGCTTGATACCCAATGCAGTAACAACTACTTCGTCCAATACTTGCGTATCTTCTCCTAAGGTTACTTTTATAGGTTGTGCGTTGGCAAGCGTGATTGTTTGGGAGGCATAACCGATATAGGATACTTCAAGTACATCACCTTTAGCTGCTTGTATTTTGAAATTTCCATCCATATCAGTGATAGTACCATTTGAAGTTCCTTTTACCAAAATACTAACTCCAATC
>ENA-OQJH01000949-OQJH01000949.1-human-gut-metagenome-genome-assembly--contig:-NODE-949-length-13712-cov-1.582481_pt1 | contig 13712 bp, 15 predicted proteins | sample MGYA00242597_ERZ504763 | MGnify/ENA primary metagenome ERZ504763 (study PRJEB26092, sample SAMD00036359) | human gut metagenome | host: Homo sapiens | study: EMG produced TPA metagenomics assembly of... | reverse complement strand
CGTACCTTCGAAGCGAGCGGCACACGAAGAAATCTCCGCTCCTACACCGATCAGCTTGTTGATGCCCCGACTCTTTATCAGTTGTGCTACCCGACGGTAAAGCGTAGCCGTACTCTGCCCTGTCTCCAAAATATCCGATAAGATAAGTGTCCGTTTCAGTCCTTTCTTTTCCGAACGGCGTACCAGGAAATCCAGTGCTATATCCAGAGAAGCCAAGTCCGAATTGTAGCTATCGTTGATGAGTATACAATTATTCTTGCCTTCTTTTACTTCCAGGCGCATGGCGATCGGTTCGAGCCGTGCCATCCGTTCGGTAATCTGATCGGCAGGAGTCATCAGATAAAGACAGGCTGCCAGGCAGTTCAACGCATTTTCGATGGAAGCATCGTCTATAAAAGGAATACAGAAGATATTATCCATATCCAGATAGCGGTAAGCAATCACAGTATGGTCTTCTTTCTTTGTCACCTTGCTGATATAAAGAGGGCGCTCGATATCCTTGCAGCTCCATGCAATCTCACGGGCTGTCAGCATCGACTTTGCCACACAATTACTGATCAGCTCGTTATCTCCATTATAGATCACCACATCGCAATCTTTAAAGAGTGTCAGCTTCTCCATACATTTCTCCTGCAATGAGAAGAAATTCTCCTGATGGGCACCGCCTATATTAGTCAGAATACCGATAGTCGGTTTAATCATGCGCTTCAAGGCCCCCATCTCCCCATTCGGAGATACCGGCTTCGAAAATACCAATTCGGCTTCTTCATTCAGTTGCCAGACGGACAAGGGAACGCCGATCTGAGAATTATAACTGCGGGGCGAACGGACAATGCAGCGGTCCGGACTCAATAATTGATGCAACCACTCTTTCACAATGGTCTTTCCATTACTGCCCGTGATACCGATTACCCGGAATCTTGAAATTCTCCCGATGAGCCTCGGCCAGCTTCTGCAAAGCCTTCAAAGGATTCGCCACGATCAAGAAATTGGAGAAATCGAGAATGGAGAGTCGAGAGTTGGGAGTAGGCTGCGCACCATCCTGCTGCATAGCATTCTCCATTTTCCATTCTCCATTCTCCATTCTCTTAAAGTCTTCTTCCGTAACCACGAAGTTGCGCACTCCCCGATCATATAGTTCGGAGATATAGCGTGCACCATTATTACGTTTGGTGGGCAAAGCAAAGAAAAGGGTTTCTTCCGGAAAGCTCAAAGAGCGGCTATCTGTAAGTAGCCAATCAATCGTCGCTTCATGCTCTCCGACACGGCGTGCACCGATATATTCGGCTATGGATTCAATCGTATATGACATAGTTCTGTTTCTTTTGAAAGTCTAAGTACGGATATTTTCCGTTAAGTCGTTCGATTTTTAACACTATTTGTCCTAAAAAGCGTTGATACGCTTCCGACTCCGGATGAAAAGGCTTGTGTGACAAGTCTTTAGTAATATCTTCGATGGCAGTGATCACCTGCTTCGTTTCGGCAGAAAAGAAGGCCTCCGAAAAGCGTTCCCACAAATAACGGACAGCCAACGGAGACGGATGAAGCATGTCATCGGCATAATAGCGATAATCACGCAGTTCATCCAAAACGATCTCATAAGAAGGAAAGTAGAACACATGATCCGGAAAGAGCTGTTGCAGGCGGTCGATGGCAAGCAATAAGGTCGATTTACTCAACTGGTTGGCATGCATCCCGTCACGTATATGCCGGATAGGGCTGACCGTGAACAAGACCTTCAAGTGAGAATTGCGCGCCACCATACTGGTTATCAACGAAGTATATTCGTTCACAATCTCATCTACCGAAAGAATCCGGCGGTTGAAGCAGCTCTCCGGCAGTTTATGACAATTGGAGACTACCTGCCTTGTTTCTTTCTGTTCATATACATAGGCAGTGCCGAAAGTCAGCATCAGCCAGTCAAGTTCGTGGACCGAACGGTGAGCCTGCGACAAGCGAGTGTTTATCTTTTCAAGTACTTCCTCCGGCGATGACGCAGAGAACAAACCATGATGCATCGGACTATGCCAGCACTCCTTATATAGGAATAAGTCTTTCTCCTGATACACCTTCCCCTTCAATATCTCCACCAAAGCCGTAGAGACCGACAGCGGATTATAGAGAATCCCGAAAGGATTCATGTCAACGCGAAATTTATTTTCTGCCAGCAACCTGCCCATGTTCTCTGCAAAACAAGACCCCATCAAAAGAATCCGTTCCGCATGACTGACAGGCGGCAAGCCCGCCGGTAGTTCTACCTTTGTTTGAAAATCCATATATTCTCCTTCTTTCGATTGTTTCTCTCTTGCAAAAAGTACGACAAAGATACGATATTCCGCTTTATTTTAATCACAAATCTATTCAAGGCTTGACAAATGGCTTTTTATGTTGTATATTTGTAGACCGAAAACAGAAAATCAATGAATAACGGATATAAAAGAATAGAAAACATGGATAAAATACAGTATCATATTACAACAAATACAGCTTATTCCTTCTCATTTTACTAAGGAATAAGACGATTGATATAGCCCAAAGGCTGCAAGCTCTATGAAGTTTGCAGCCTTTTTTGTTGCATTAATTCAATCTATTTCCTACAAAATCTCATTTTAGAGTTTCTAATAAACGGAAGACACGTCTATAATAAACGATCATCAAATTTATTAATAACGATACGAACGTTTCTGCAAGTTCATGTTCTCTTTTTTCATGCAACTTTTATTTCCCTAATAGAGATTTCATTTGATTAGTAATATTAATCCACATTTCACATAATAAAAAGAAGTTACAGTTCTTCCGGGAACCCGACGGCACATACTTCAATATACCAACGACCGAATGCCATTCCACCCTCGTACTTCGCTTTAACAATAAGAATTTAGGTAAAAAGAAAGGGCTTCCGCTTTCTTTTTCGTATTTTTGCACCAAATTTTCTCGAATCATGAAGAATGAACCGATATATAACTTGCTAAACTCAATCAACAGCCCCGATGATCTGCGCCGTCTGGAAGTAGACCAACTGCCGGAAGTATGCGATGAATTAAGGCAAGACATTATTAAAGAACTCTCCTGCAATCCGGGGCACTTCGCTGCCAGCCTCGGAACAGTGGAACTGACCGTAGCCCTGCACTACGTCTACAATACACCTTATGACCGTATTGTATGGGACGTGGGACATCAGGCGTACGGCCACAAAATCCTCACAGGACGGCGTGAAGCATTCTCCACCAACCGGAAACTGGGAGGTATTCGCCCCTTCCCTTCTCCCGAAGAGAGCGAATACGATACATTTACCTGCGGACACGCTTCCAATTCGATCTCCGCAGCCCTCGGCATGGCTGTCGCCGCCGCCAAGAAGGGAGACGACCAACGTCATGTGATAGCCATCATCGGAGACGGTTCGATGAGCGGAGGACTGGCTTTTGAAGGATTGAACAATTCTTCTACCACCCCGAACAACCTGCTTATTATCCTGAATGATAACGACATGGCTATCGACCGCAGTGTCGGCGGTATGAAACAATACCTGTTCAACCTGACAACCTCGAACCGCTACAACCAACTGCGTTTCAAGGCTTCCCGCCTGTTGTTCAAGCTCGGCATCCTGAACGATGAACGTCGCAAGGCACTGATCCGCTTCGGCAACAGTCTGAAGTCAATGGCCGCCCAGCAACAGAATATATTCGAAGGAATGAACATCCGCTACTTCGGTCCTATCGATGGCCATGACATAAAGAACCTTTCAAGGGTATTGCGTGACATTAAAGACCTCAAAGGTCCCAAAATACTGCATCTCCACACGATCAAAGGAAAAGGCTTCGCCCCTGCCGAGAAACACGCCACCGAATGGCACGCTCCCGGCAAGTTCGATCCCGTCACCGGAGAGCGTTTCGTAGCCAATACGGAAGGAATGCCTCCCCTGTTCCAAGACGTTTCGGAAATACACTGGTGGAACTGGCGGAAGCCAATCCAAGGATCGTAGGTGTGACTCCCGCCATGCCTTCCGGCTGTTCGATGAACATCCTCATGTCCAAAATGCCCAAGCGGGCTTTCGATGTGGGTATTGCCGAAGGCACGCCGTCACCTTCTCCGGAGGATGGCAAAAGATGGCTTGCAGCTTTCTGCAACATCTATTCATCGTTCATGCAACGGGCTTATGACAATATTATCCATGATGTGGCTATTCAGAATCTTCCGTAGTTCTCTGTCTCGACCGTGCCGGACTGGTAGGCGAAGACGGTCCGACACATCACGGTGCGTTCGACATGGCTTATCTGCGTCCGATACCTAATCTGACCATCGCCTCCCCTATGAATGAGCATGAGCTGCGACGACTGATGTACACGGCACAACTGCCGGATAAAGGTCCGTTCGTACTCCGCTATCCGCGTGGCCGTGGCGTATTGGTGGACTGGAAATGCCCGCTTGAAGAAATTCCTGTAGGCAAAGGACGGAAATTGAAGGACGGAAAAGATATAGCTGTCATCAGCATAGGACCTATCGGAAATAAAGCAAGGAGTGCCATCGCCCGTGCGAGTCCGAATCGGGAAGAAGCATCGCCCACTATGATCTGAGATTCCTCAAACCGCTGGACGAAGAACTGCTGCACGAAGTGGGCCGCACATTCCGCCACATCGTCACCATAGAAGACGGAACGATTCAGGGAGGAATGGGAAGTGCCGTACTTGAATTCATGGCCGACCATGAATATACCCCGACAGTCAAACGCATCGGAATTCCGGATAAATTCGTGCAACACGGCACGGTAGCCGAGTTATATCAGCTCTGCGGAATGGATGAAGACAGCCTGACAAAAGAATTGCTGAAGCAATGTGAACTTCTGCCCGACATGAGCAAAATAAAAGAATTAACTAACTGAAGATGAAGATAATTATCGCAGGTGCCGGAAACGTAGGCACCCACCTGGCTAAATTATTGTCCCGGGAAAAACAGGACATTATCCTGATGGACGATGACGAAGAAAAACTAAGTGCCTCAGCGCCAACTTCGATTTGTTGACTGTCACGGCTTCTCCTTCTTCCATCTCGGGACTGAAAGAGGTAGGCGTGAAAGAAGCGGACTTGTTCATCGCAGTCACCCCCGACGAAAGCAGGAATATGACTGCCTGTATGCTAGCCACCAATCTGGGTGCCAAAAAGACTGTCGCCCGCATCGACAACTACGAATATCTTCTGCCCAAAAACAAGGAATTCTTCCGGAAACTGGGTGTAGACTCATTGATCTATCCGGAAATGCTTGCTGCCAAAGAAATCGTATCTTCCATGCGTATGAGCTGGGTACGTCAATGGTGGGAATTCTGCGGAGGCGCCTTGATACTGATCGGTACCAAGATGCGCGAAAAAGCGGAAATACTGAATATTCCCCTCCATCAACTGGGTGCACCGGACATCCCTTACCACGTGGTAGCCATCAAACGCGGAACGGAAACCATCATTCCGCGCGGAGACGATGTTATCAAACTGCACGATATTGTTTATTTCACCACTACACGCAAATATATTCCTTATATCCGGAAAATAGCCGGCAAGGAGGATTATGCCGATGTACGCAACGTCATGATCATGGGCGGAAGCCGTATCGCCGTCCGTACCGCTCAGTACGTGCCGGATTATATGCAGGTAAAAATTGTAGATAACGACATCAACCGTTGCAACCGGCTGACTGAATTATTGGACGACAAAACCATGATCATCAACGGCGATGGTCGTGATATGGACCTGCTCATCGAAGAAGGTTTAAAGAATACCGAAGCATTTGTCGCCTTGACGGACAATTCGGAAACGAACATCCTCGCCTGTCTCGCCGCCAAACGTATGGGAGTGGAAAAGACGGTGGCGGAAGTAGAGAATATCGACTATATCGGCATGGCGGAAGTCTTGATATCGGCACGGTCATCAATAAGAAAATGATTGCCGCCAGCCACATTTATCAGATGATGCTGGATGCCGATGTATCCAATGTCAAATGCCTGACGTTGCCAACGCCGATGTGGCTGAGTTTACCGTACCCGCCGGAGCAAAGATTACTAAAAATTTAATCAAGGATCTGGATTGCCCAAAGGAACAACCATCGGAGGTATGATTCGCAATGGCGAAGGAGTGCTCGTAACCGGAGATACGCTGATTCGTCCTGGAGACCATGTCGTTGTATTCTGCCTGAGTATGATGATCAAGAAGATTGAGAAGTTCTTTAATTAAGTAATAGGTATTAAGTAATAAGTAATAAGTATTAGGTAATAGGTAATAACCGTAGCTGCTTGTACTTGACATTATATCTGATACTTGGCGCATAATACTTAATACTTAATACCTATTACTTATTACTTAATACTTATTACTTAATACCTATTACTTAAAAAATGATTAATTCGAGGATGATATATCGCATCATGGGGTTTCTGTTACTGATAGAACGGCTATGTTAATGTGTTGCGGTGGTGTTTCACTATTTTACAAGGAAGATGATTTAAACAGTTTTCTGCTTTCATCAGCTATCACGGCCTTTGTAGGTGTGATTATGCTTGCTATTGGAAGAGGGGCCGAAAAGTCACTCAACCGCCGCGATGGATATGTGATTGTCAGTGTAGCCTGGATTGCTTTCTCCTTTTTTGGAATGTTGCCCTATTATATAGGCGGGTATATTCCAAGTGTCACCGATGCCTTCTTCGAGACAATGTCCGGCTTCAGCAGTACCGGTGCCACCATCATGAATAATATAGAATCGATGCCTCACGGAATCCTTTTCTGGCGGGCAATGACTCAGTGGATCGGCGGTCTGGGAATTGTATTCTTTACGATTGCCGTTCTTCCGATTTTCGGTATGGGAGGTATTCAGGTATTTGCCGCCGAAGCCAGTGGGCCGACTCATGACAAAGTACATCCCCGTATTGGTGTTACCGCCAAATGGATCTGGGGCATCTATGCCGGTATGACGGGGACATTGATTATATTACTGGTATTCGGGGGCATGGGACTTTTCGACAGTATCTGCCACGCTTTCACCACGACCAGTACAGGTGGGTTCTCCACCAAGCAGACAAGTATCGAATATTACCACTCGCCTTACATAGACTATGTAATATCTGTTTTCATGTTCCTCTCGGGAGTCAACTTCACGCTATTATTGCTGATGTTCAATGGGAAAATAAAGAAGTTTATCCATGATGCCGAGCTGAAGTTTTATTTTATGTCTGTTGCCTTTTTCACGGTTTTCATAGCAGTCTGGCTTTATCAGACCAGTTCGATGGGAGCAGAAGAAGCATTCCGGAAATCTCTGTTCCAAGTAATCTCCCTACAGACTTCAACCGGTTTTGCCAACTGCGACTATATGCTCTGGCCCTCCATTCTCTGGGGCTGTCTTCTTATCGTAATGATAATGGGTGCTTGCGCAGGCAGTACGACAGGTGGTATCAAATGTATCCGCATGGTTATCCTCTTCAAAGTTGCCAAAAATGAATTTAAACATATTCTGCATCCCAATGCAGTATTGCCCGTACGGGTGAATAAACAGGTGATCTCCCCCTCTATCCAGTCTACCGTACTGGCATTTACATTTTTGTATGCAATCATCGCCATTATCAGCATTCTTGTCATGATGGGCTTCGGAGTGGGATTTCTCGAATCTATCGGAACGGTCATATCAAGTATAGGAAACATGGGACCGGGACTCGGCACGTGTGGCCCTGCCTTCTCGTGGAGTGAATTGCCTGATGCAGCCAAATGGTTGCTCTCCTTTTGATGCTTCTCGGACGTCTGGAGTTGTTTACGGTATTGCTGCTGTTCAGTTCCGATTTCTGGAAAAGAAATTAAATCAAATATCATACATAAAAAAGGTGCCGACTATTAGCCGGCACCACCATACACCAATTCAAACCTTTCTTATCTAAAGAAATATTATATTTTTCTCAGAACAATCTTTCTTACTACTGGCTTGTTGATTTCGTAGATCTTGGAAATCAGAACATCCATCTCTTGTTCACGTGCGTCGCGAATTTCTTTAAACATCATCTTTGAATAAAGATCCCGACGTCCTTTCAACCACATGTTCTTCTCTACATTTTCATCCATCACTTCAATAGCCTTTCTGTCATTAGCAAACAATAAGCCTTTTTGTTGAAAGAAACCAAACTGGCACCACGCATATTCTCTAAATGTTCTTTCAAGTTCCCAACGATACTCATTGAGGTGCATGATAGTTAATGCCTGCTGGTATTGTGGAGTTTTAGATTCTGCAGCTAAATTTATACCCTTTGCCAAATCAGCAGCATCCCAGGTTCCTATTTCCTGATCGTCAATCAACAGTTTATATTGCCCCTTCAAACCGGTAACTTTCAGCAATTCAGTATTCATCTCTTCCATAAAAGGAACTTCTTTTATAACTTCTGCCTGACTCTTCTTAGAACCCCAGCCTCGTGCAATAGTATCCAAAGGATATGGTAACGCCTCTGCCAGATAATCAAAACTAATATCTTTACCTATTTTCTTAATATTTGAGATGGTACAACCTTCTGCCTTCACTGCTTGCTTCTTATTTGCATTGATTTCCATGTTGGCCACATCTTTACCAGCAAAACCTTGTGCTTTCAAGAAAAGATAAGCCATCACCATATGACCGTCATTGTCCGGATGGATACGATCGTTACCACAAAGAGTAAAACTAGGATCTTTTTGTTGAAGTTCCTGATTTATAGCTACCATAGGCGCATTCCAATCTGTAAATTCCCAACCATTTCTTGCAGCAGATTCTCTTTGATATTCTATAATTCTCTTAATAGTCTCATTTTTTTTCTTAAAGACCGTATTATCCTTTATTTGCGCAGTTTCATCATAAGGAGAGGTTCCCGTCATTACGATACGAGTATGTGGCAATTCCTTGAAACGTTTTTCCATCTGCTGGAAGTTCTTGATGCTTTCCTGATACTTCTGTTCACCAAATTCTTTCGCATTATCACCATTATATTCATAATAACCGGAATCATTCATACCGAAAGTCACCATCAATACAGTAGGATTTTTGCTAAAAAATGTCACCATCCAAACGTTTATTCATATCATACGCTGTATCACCACCAATACTCCATTGAATACACGAATAGGCATATTCGGGAAGCGGGTCATGTAATACAACCAGATAAATGAATGGTAACGACCACCATCCGTAATACTATTTCCTAAAAACACAGCTCTATCACCTTCCTTAAAAGGTTTCACGGTCTGAGCAAACGCAGTAGTATATGCCATGCAAACTGCTGCAACTAATACTAAAAACTTTTTCATGTTATCAATCTATATTTTACAAATACTGTTAATCTACTATGAGGGATAATTTAATAGTATAAACTAAAAATTTTATCACCATCTACTTCTTTTTATTTTAAATTCTTCATTTTAAAATAAGAAAACTCTGCCGGTACATCCTTATCTCCATAATGTAGTAATCCCGGACGCTGCACTCTATCCCAACGAATCAAGGATTTACCCTTGAAAGGGGTATTCTGCACAGATTGCCATGTTTTTCCATCCAGACTTTATAAAAGTGGAATATACACCCCTGTTCAACTTCCAATTTCAAATATATCTCTTTACTTGCAAAAGCTGAATCATAAAGTACTGACTCAATATCGTCTTTCACCACTTTCAAAATAAGTTTATCTCCTTCAATTCCCCAAGCAATCAGGTTTTATCATCGCCATACAAGGTCAATCCTTTCAGTCCTTTGCCTGTGTTTATTACTTTCGTCTCACAGCTATACTGTGGAGATTGAGGACGTAAACATAATGCTGTACCATATTTATTGTTATTCTTTGGAGTACCGGATAAAAATAACTTTCCTTTCTTTAGCACAGCGTGTATATCTGAATAAGGATAATTCCACGTCCAATCAACTTTCAATTGATTCCCCTTAAAATTATCTTCAAAATCCGAAAGAGGCTCTTGCTTTGTACCGACAAAAGGTATAGGCTGTTCAGCTATAGCCAAATTCCCAGTCTTGAAACGCACCCAATGATCATCCGTCATTTCCATTTCTTGCAAAATCGGTTGACGCCCGATAAAGAAACCATCTCCCTTCAAATAAGCGTGACACATATAAAACATACGACCATCAGATGTTCTCACCACAGTACCATGACCACATGATTTATAATCTCCTTCTCCGCCATGAAGAATGGGGTTTCCAGAATATTTTTCATAAGGTCCACCATAATTCCTTGCACGTGCTACATACACATCATAGTCACTAGAAGGACCACAACATCCATGGGCAGCGTATACTATATAATAGTAGTCGCCTTCTTTAAAATGGTACTGTCCTTCCATACCAATTCCCTTTTCATCTACTAAAAGAGTAAAAGGTTCACCATCCAAATGCAAACCATCAGCGGACAGTTTACATCCTAACAATTCTATCGGACGCGTATCCAAACCATAAGCTTTCCAACTGATATACAACTGCCCGTTATCATCATAAATAAATGCATCGATAGCTTCCTTCCCATACTCTACAATCGGACCATGATCGGTAAATTCATGTAAAGGAGAATCAGACGTAGCTACTCCGATATATGATATCCCGGTACTTTTTGGCGGGCAGTATAATAACAGTAAACTTTATTATTATGATAAAACAATTCTGGTGCCCAAAATGAATTAGAAGTCCAGGACGGTTGCTTGGTAAAAACATGCCCTACCTGTTTCCAGTTTACCAGATCCTTCGAGGTAAACATTGGATAAAAAGGCGCCCATTCCGAAGAGGTACCCGTAGCATAATATGTATCTTCAATCCGAATGACAGAAGGATCGGGTACATCTCCCCGAATAACAGGATTTGTGAAGTAGTTTTGTTCTTGTGCCACCATTTGCAATGCAAAACAAATATCAAACAAAAGAGTCCTATCTTTTTCATTGCATTTATTTCTTAAAGGATCATACACAGCAACTGCTACACGTGAATCTGCACAACCATAATATAAGTACCATTTCTGATTATGGAATACTAAACCTTCTATAAATACTGTTCCCGCGGGATATTGTCCGCTCTTCTCAAAATCTGATTCCGGAATATAGAATGGTTTATCCAATCGGTCAATCAATTTAGTCGGATCTTTAGCATCGAATAATGCTTGCCCGGCACAATAAGAATTAGCAGTATACAATGTATCACCCTCTGCACCTGACTTATTCTTACCATTATAAAGTAATAAAATACCTTTATCAGTCATAATTGCAGGTGGACCACACTCGGTCAGGTCACTATCAAATTTACCTTCACGAGGAGTAATTACTTTTAGAAAGTCTCCTTTTTCATCAAGCATCGGTTCCCAATTAATCAAATCCGTGGAAGTAGCTACGTTCACAAACTTTTCTCCCCAATACATCCAATATTTTCCATCAATTTTAGCAATCACTTGTTTGCCATCTACCAATTTGTGACAATAGAAGCAGATTTGGAAAATTCATCAAAAAACGTCCGCCATATGCTTTTGCAAAAGCCGGACCATATTTTTCCCATATCTGAAGATCACGAGAAGTAGCTACGGCAAGACGGGCCTGCTTACGATTCCATTGTGTATAAAGCATTACATAAAGGCCATCCTCTGTCACAGCAACTCGCGGATCTTCACACCCCCCTGGCCATTCCAATTCTTTCTGGTTATCATCTGCCGGATAAAATACAGGAACAGTCATCCGGTTAAAATGCAAACCATCATCAGAATAAGCATAGCCTAAGCGAGAAGTGCGTGAACCAATTCCTACCGCCGAATTATCTTCTGCCCGGTAAAGCACAACCACTTTACCATCATAAATTGTAGCAGCCGGATTAAAGTATCACTAGATTCCCATGCTACCGAATCCTGCCTCATTGGGCAATAAAAAACAGTAGTGGTATCAGGAGAGACAATTGGGTTAATACCTTCCGGACGTTGAAAATCCGCCCATGCCCAATCGGGGAATTCGGATGTTTGCTTCTTCTCTCCACAGGAAGTTATCACTGCTGCAACCATCAGTAAATAAGCTATATGTTGAAATTTTCTTTTCATGATTGTTCTTTATAATAATTCATTAATTAAGGAAAAGATGGTGGAACGACCTTTGCTCCCCACTTCATGTCCGGTTTACCCGAAGTACGGTATTCGATAGTAGCTCCGCTGTTGAGCTGGTCCCAGTCTATCCATGTACTTCATATGATTTTCCGTTTAGTTTCATGGATTTGATATAGATGTCCTTTTCTGAACCTCCCTTTATCACAATATCACCTTTTTTCAAATGTACCTTGACAGATGAAAGATTGGAGTATTTACCGTAAATCCCCCCACACCCGGGATTTCCGGATAAAGCCCGATACAGGCAAACACATACCAAGCACCCATTGTGCCCAAATCGTCATTTCCCGGGAGACCATCTATCTTACTTGAATATTGCTCATTCAACACACGATTAATGATTTCCTGTGTTTTGTATGGACGACAATCCAATTATATATCCAAGGTATATGGAAACTCGGCTCATTACCGGAAGCAAACCATGCATCGTTATATCCGGCATCCAGGCGTGTAAAGAATTCATCCAACCGTTTCTCGGCTTTTTCCTTACCACCTATTATTTCTACCAGACCGGCAATATCATAAGGCACCATCCAAAAATAATTCTTATAAGTAGATTCACGAAAGTCTTCACCAAGAGATTTCCACGATCCATCCGGATTACGTGATTGTAGCCAACCTGTGTCCGAATTATACAAATTCTTCCATGAACGGGCAAAATGAAAATAACGCCAACTGGCAAATTCATCTCCCACTGCATGCAATGCAAACTGTCCGATAGCAAAATCTGCTGAGGTATACTCCAATTGAATAGATGCATTATAATAACCCTTATCCAAATATTGCTTCAATCCCGGGCGAGTCTCCACATCTTGCGACTTAGAACCCGGTTCCTCCGCTCCTTTTCTCATAATCTTAAAGATAGGTTTCGGATCATAATTACGAGCTCCGAAAGCATAGGCATTAGCAATCAGAATAGGAGTCGGATCTCCCTGCATTACCCCTGTTTCAATATTAGCCATCACCCAACGAGGAAAAGAGCCACCGGACTGTTCTGCAAACAATTGATGGGAAATAACAATATCGGAAGCTACCTCCGGATCAAGCATGGATAATAATTGAATTTGTGTACGATACGTATCCCAATTACTAAAAGAAGTATAGTGTTTAGAACGTGACTTATGCACTCTGAAATCCGCTCCCATATATTCCCCATTCACATCGCTGCAAACATTCGGGTGAATGAAAGAACGATATAAATGTGTATAGAATTGGGTCGTACGATCGGGATTGGTGCCCTCCACTTCAATCATACCCAAATAATGATTCCATTTTGCCTCCGCCTGATTCTGTATCTTTGGAAATCCCATTCTGCATTTTCTGCTTTCAAATTTTCACGTGCATTTTCTACTGAAACATAAGAAACTCCAATCTTATATTGAATATTCTTCTTTTTGTTTACATCAAAAGTAAAGTATACACCAGAATACTCACCTTCTGCAAAAGTTGTATTTGGCATCAATTCTTCTCTCTTCCATGTACCGGTTTCAAAAGCATCAGTATCAAACTCTGCTACAAAATAGACTTTATACGGAGTACGGAGCCCACAGAAATTTCCTCCTTCTGCATAACCTTCACACTTATTCGGGGC